>Ga0187833_10002748_pt1 | contig 18560 bp, 14 predicted proteins | sample ETNtaG_37_FD_167968 | JGI IMG/M metagenome (GOLD analysis project Ga0187833, IMG submission 167968) | Marine microbial and viral communities from oxygen minimum zone, Eastern Pacific Ocean - ETNP2014_SV_400_PacBio MetaG (Illumina Assembly) | ecosystem: Environmental > Aquatic > Marine > Hypoxic...
TAGGGTTTCTTGTAAGGGCAAGAGGAGATGCAGTAGCGCCAGTTCCGGCAGCGATCCTGGTCAATGAGTACGATGCCATCCTCCTCCCGCTTGTAGGCGGCCCCGGAGGGGCAGGCGCCCACGCAGGCGGGGTTGATACAGTGGTTGCAGATGCGCGGCAGGTAGAAGTAGAAAACGTCTCTGAACTTCAGGTAAGCCTCGTGTTCCTCCTGGCTCATCTCCTTGAAGTTCTCATCAAATTTTCCGGTGATGTGGGCCCCGCCGGCGTTGTCCTCCCAGTTCACACCCCAGGTCAGCGGGATGTCCTCCTCCTCGGTAACCATAGACTTGGGCCGGGCCACGGGTTGCTGGTTCTGTTGTTCGTCGGTGTGGAGGTCGTCATAGGTGAAGGAATACACATCCTCGCCGTAATAATCGGCCATCTCCGGCGTGTGGGGGTTGAAGAAGAGATTGAACAGCATGTAAGCCTTCCCGCCGTAGCGGAGCTTCAAATTCCCTCCCTTTTTGACCCAGCCCCCTTTCCACAGGTCCTGGTTCTCCCACCGCTTCGGGTAACCGATGCCTGGCTTGGTTTCCACATTGTTCCACCACATGTATTCGGCACCTTCGCGGTTGGTCCACACATTCTTGCAGGCAACGGTGCAGGTGCTACAGCCGATGCATTTCTCCAGGTTGAACGTCATAGAATATTGTGCTTGGACTCTCATGGTTTTCTCCTGGTATTACGTTGCTGGCAACAAATCCAGCTCTTCCTCGCGATAGATGGCTGCCTTCTTGCCGGGCGCCACGGGCATTTTACGGATGAGAACGCCGTGGTCCCTTTCGGAGGGACTGGTGCCCCAGTAGTTGATGTCGTAGCAGAAGTTGGCGTAGCCGCCCACCATGGTGTGGGGGTTCATCAGGATGCGGGTGGTGGCGTTGTTGTTGCCTCCCCGCAGGTCGGAGCAGCCCCGCTTTTTGGCCAAGGGTGAGAAGGGAACGTTTACGTGTCGCTCTACCTGATGGTAAACGATGCTCATCCCCCGGGGTACCTGGTGGCTGACCACCGCCCGGCAAACCTGAATGCCGTTCTCGCAGTAAAGCTCTACCCAATCGTTGTCCTTGACCTCAATCTCATCGGAGTCGTCAGGATTGAGCCAGACTACCGGCCCGCCGCGAGACATGTGCATCATCGGCCAGTGGTCGCGGAAGGAGCTGTGAATCTGCCACTTGCCATGAGGCGTGATAAAGCGGAACACTTTGGACTTGGGCTCCGCCATGTCCGGCCGGATATCGCCAATGGCCACCATATCCAGGGGCGGTTTGTAGGTGGGCAGTCCTTCACCCAACTCCCGAATCGCCTGGTGGTCGAAGTACATCTCGATCCTGCCGGTCAGGGTGTGCCAGGGTTTCAGCCGTTCCACGTTCAGCGTCCAGGGGGCAAAGGTTCGCTGCTTGCCCGTCTCGGGATCAGAGAGGATGGAGCACCATAGAGGCGAGGTGTGCATGCGCCGCGGCTGGGATGCCAGGTCTTTATAGTGTACTCGGCGTCCCTTCACCGGCTCCACCAAATCCTTAAGGGGCAGGCCCACCTTCTTCTCCATCTCCTCGAAGAACATGTGGGCCAGCCGGCCGTTGAGTTCCGGGGAGACCTGGCAGATCAGTTCGCAGAATTGTTCCGACCGCTCAGCGTAGACCCGACCGTTTTTGACCGTGAGCATCTCGTTGTTCTTCAGCTCCTCCTCCACAATGGGGGTCAGGTCCGTATAGTGGCCTTTGGAGCCGTAGTGGTCAATCCGCGGCCCCAGGGAGACCATCCGGTCGTAAACCTGGGTGTAGTCTCGCTCCACAACAGTGATGTGGGGGAAGTACTTGCCCGGGGTCATATCCCCATCCCCTTTCTTCCAGTCCTTCACCTCGCCCAGAGGCTGGCCCAGCTGGTCCGGACTGTCCATCCACAGGGGCTTTAGTACGATGTCCTTTACCGGCTCCGGGAAGTGTTTCTCGGCCAGTTTGGAGAACTTCTTGGCAATGAGCTTGAAAGCCTCCCAGTCGTTCTTGGTCTCCCAGGGCGGCTCGGTGGCCGGCTGGAGGGGGTGTATGAAGGTGTGCATATCGCCCATGGTGATGTCGTACTTCTCGTACCAAAAGGCGGCCGGGAGGACCACATCAGAGTAATTGGCGGTGGTGTCCATGCGAAAGTTCAGGTTCACGAGCAGATCCAGTTTGCCGGCGGGAGCCTGCTCGGGGTCGAACTCGATCTCATCCACCAGCCCTTTGGCCGGCTCGTCTTCGTACAGGGTGTTGTGATGGGTACCCAGGAAATGGTTCAGAGCTAGTTCGTGCCCCCGCATACTGGTGCCAATAAGATTGCCGCGCCACACGGTCAACACTTTCAGCCGGTTATCAGGGCGGTCAACGTGGGGCAGGGCAAAGTCCAACTCCTCATCTTTGAACTGCTGCAGCACCCATTCCTTTACCTCTTCGTCCGTTTTGCAGCCTGCCCGGATGGCCTCCTGGTAGACTTCAAGAGGGTTCTTGCCGTCAAACTGCGGGAAGAAGGGCAGCCAGCCCAACCGCACGGCCAGGGCGTTCATATCAGCGGCGTGGTTGTATTCAGGGCACTTCTCCGCATCCACAGCCCATTGGGTGTCCAGGGGCATCCCGTCGTAGCGCCACTGGCCGGTGTGGAAATACCACAGGGAAGTGGTGTTCATCAGGCGGGCCGGGCCGGTCCAGTCAGCGGCGCCGCTCAGATATTTGAAGGGGGTATGCAGCCGGGTGTGTTGGGTGCCCACGTAGTGGTTGAAGTTACCCCCGTTACGGCCATGGCAGCCGCAGAGGCCCAGCATCACCGCCATACTGCGGTAGTACATGGAAGCGCCGTGATACCAGTGCTGGACACCAGGCCCGGTGATAATTAGGGACTTGCCCTGGGTTTTCTCGGCGTTCTCGGCGAACTCCCGGGCCACCTGGATGACGAGATCGCGACTGACCCCTGTAATCGGTTCCTGCCAGGCGGGGGTAAAGGGCTTGGGGTCGTTGTAGTCCTCGGGATAGTCCCCTTCTAGCCCTCTGGAGATCCCGGTACCGCCCATAAGCAGGTCAAAGGCGGTGGTTACCAATACCTGTTGACCATCACTGGTGGTGACCACTTTTGCCGGCACCTCCCGCAAGATCTCCTTTGCCCGTCCGTCTTTGCCGTTGCTTTTCCCCAGCCAGATGTTGAAGGTGTCGGTGAAGTCACTGAAAGAGACCGTCACTCTTTGCTCTTCTTTACCCAGCACGGTGATGAGGGGGTCAAATTCTTCTCCGGTGACCGCGTTCTTCAGTTCCAAGTTCCAGTTGCCGGTGGGTTCCTCCTCCCAGCGGAAACCGATGGTGCCCGTGGGCAGGTGCGATTTGCCCTGGGTGTCCATCATAATCAGTTTCCATTCCGCGTTCTCTTGATCGGCATATTCGGCCAGATCGGAGGCCCGCAGGAACCGCCCCTGGTGGAACTTCTTGCCGTCGGAGTCGGGTTCCAGGATCACCATGAAGGGCAGGTTGGTATAACGCTTGATGTAGTCGGTGAAGTAGGGCACCTCCCGGTCGGCGTAGCACTCCTTCAAGATGACGTGGATGCAGGCTTGGAGGTAGGCCCCGTCGCTGCCGGGTACGACCGGTACCCACAGGTCGGCATACTTGGACACGTCGGAATAGTTGGGGGACATCACTACCACTTTCGTGCCACGGTATTTTGCCTCAGGCAGGAAGTGACAGTCGGCAGTACGGGTCTGGTTGAGGTTAGAACCGATGACAAGCCAGTAGGTGCCTTGATACCAGTCGGAGCTCTCACAATTCTCCGTCTGGTCGCCGAACATGGTGGCTTCCATGTGGGGCAGGTCGTGATACCACTCGTAGTAACTACAGTATATCCCGCCCAACAGGTTGTTGTAACGGTGTCCCGAGATAAAACTCAACAGGCTCATGGCGGGAATGGGCGAAAAGGAGGTGACGTGGTCGGGGCCGTATTTCTTGATGGTGTAGATTTGGGACCCGGCGACCAGTTCCGTGGCTTCGTCCCAGGTGACCCGCTTCCAGCCGCCCTTGCCCCGGGCGGACTTGTATGCCTTGGCCCGCTCATCGTCCTCCGCAACGGCCGCCCATGCTTCCACGGAGTCTTTGCCCGCCTTCCGCTCCTGCTGGTAGGAGTCCCACAGGACCTTGCGGATATAGGGGTATTTTGGTCTCAGGGGACTGTAGGGATACCAGGAAGCGGTCGCCCCCCTCTGGCATCCTCGCGGCTCCACGTTGGGAATGTCGGGGTCGATCTGCGGGTAGTCTACCTTCTGGAGCTCCCAGCAGATTAGCCCGTCCTTGACGAAGACCTCCCAACTACAGGCCATGGAGCAGTTGACGCCATGGCTGGTACGTACTGTGTAGTCATAGGACCACCGGCGGCGATAAAAATCCTCCCATGATCGGGACTCGTCGGTAACGTTGAACCATTTGCTTTTCATATCCTCACCTCCACTTGTTTCTTACCCACACCAAGCCCCAGAGCCGTAAGGGCCAACAGGACAACGACGGCAGCGACCAGGGTAGGTACATAGAGAGCCGGCAATCCCACCGGCGTCGTCGCGGCGGACGTGTCAGTCGTTTGCAGATAGGCGATCAGCGTATCTACCTGCTGATCCGTCATGCCCAGGTTGGGCATAGGGACGTTGTTGAACTCCTGCAGCTGTTGCGTGCCGATGGGATCCCCTTCGGCGAGCATTTTATCCGGTTCCTTGATCCAGCGCGCCAGCCAATCCCGCTCGCGCCGCGCGGTCACTCCCTGCAGGTCCGGCCCCACCACTATGCCGCTTCCGATGGTATGGCAGGCCACACATATTTCCTGAAATAGAACCTGACCTTCTCTGGCCGATTGGGCGGAGGGCTCCGAGTAAGGCACAAGAATGGACGGCTGCGCAGCGACGGGCGCTGCTATCTCCTGCACCACATCTGTACCTTGAGAGCCTACGCTGGTCATGATGCCAGCGCGAATTACCACACCGCGAGTTACCAGGCCGAGAAGTATGAACGCGCCTATAAAGAGGATCAAGTCACGGGGCGTAACGGGGCGTTGATCCCATGCAAGCTGGGGTTCTTCGCTCATTGTCGGTTATCTCCTTTATATGTTCGCATTATTACGACAGTGCTGATGGTTCTCTCCGTGCTGGTAATTCAGCAATCACGGTCAACAGGTCTGAACTGCGAGCGCCGAGGCGCTGACTGGTGAATACCTGCATGTGGTTGGCGCTGAGATTTGCATGGATAATTTGAGCAGAAGCAATCCGATTGTGAACCACGGTCGCCCGCCGCCGACAAGGCCCTCCAACCACCGCCCGGCTTACGTCGCCAGGCAACCAACCTGCCCGGTGACCGACAATAAAGTGACTTGCCATGCCTTAAGGGGGTCGTTGTTCAGAACTCAACTCGTTCCCCGGGCGAGGGAGTTTGCGCATTATATCACAATCCAGACCGGGCGTCAAAAGCGGTCAGAACAGGCCCTGAGCAGCCCGCAATGCCCACCCAAACCACGGGGCCGAAGCCGTACCTAGCAGAATGATCCCCACCGACAAAACTGCCAGCGCGAAACCATAGGCGCGCGGCACCTCAACAGCAGCCGCGCTCTCCGGCGCTGGGCTAACATACATGACTCTCAGATATACTGTCAAGAATTCTGACTCTACAGTGTATTTACGCTAGATACTATTCAGTTTCAGTTGGTTTTCAGTTTCTGCAGCCATTGTATAGCAGGTGCTCCTTCGATGCAACCACACAACGCCGCGCGACCAAAAAAACTGCTCGACAGGCTGCGCGAAGCCATCCGCCGAAAACATTACTCGCTCCGAACCGAACGCGCCTATGTGGCATGGGTCAAGCGCTTCATCCTCTTCCACAACCCTGGGCTGAGCCGTGGCGAAGTCAAGCGCCGCCCCGAAGAAATGGGCGCGCATGAATTGCCGTCCAAACTGTTCGGCGTTCTCCCACGGGAGTGGGTGTGGCGGCTGCTGCGCCCACTAAATCACCGCGCGGGATGCCCGCGCGCCTCGGGGTGCTAAAAAGGCAGCGCGCGGATGAGTTCCTTATTTCCTGCAATCTTGATGGTTTCTCACTGAGGCTTGATTTCCGCGTGAGCGCGCGCAACCGCGCGGGGCTGGCAGCGCTGGCGGCGGAGATGGATGAAATCGTACTGCGGGCGGGCAGTCGTTTATATTTTGCCAAAGACAGCGCATTGCGCCCGCGTGCTTTTCTGGGGCCGCATGCGCTGCAGCAGCACGCGCCGCTCAAGCGCCAGTGTGACCCCGGGGGCCTGCTGCAGAGCAACCTTTCGCGGCGCGTGCTGCCCGAGTTGCATCCCGGCGGCGTTGGATGAAGCGGTTGTTGGGCTAACAACCTGATCTCATATCTCACCTCACTAGAAAATATTGAGTTAATGTTGCGACTAAACGGAAAACATGCCCGTAACCAGCGCGGGCGTGCCAAAGAACTACTTGTTCGTTTGGGATTGGAGGCACAACTCAACCACTTGCCATCTCAACTTTCCGCGGGTCAGCAGCAGCGGATTGCCATTGCGCGTTCCCTAATTCATGAACCCAGCGTTGTTCTCGCTGATGAGCCAACTGCCAACCTGGATACAGTGCGTGCGAATCAGGTCGTGCAGATTTTTGCTGATCTTATTCATGAGGAGAAGCACGCTGGCATTATGGTCACTCACGATCTGCGTATGTGTAAGTATGTCGACAGAGTAATCCAAATGATTGATGGCAAAATCAGTCACGTTGTCAATTCTCAAGAGGACATAGGCGCGCTAGCTGTACCTAGCGAATTCGATATCCTTGAAGTGCCCAGTGCTGCAGTGTTGTAACAGGAAACACTTTCTAGTTGAAGATTAGACACTGTCTTAGCCGTCGCTGAATTGTGTAAAGGAGGATTGCGTGGGTTGCTATCATCGCGGTAGCGAGCAATCGAGAAAGTCGTAGGTGAGATGAGTTGAGCTAGGATGTAGAAGGATAATTCAGGATTGTCACATAGGTACTCCGACAACCCACATGAAGCATTTGCGCCCTCCCGATGGCTGTGCTATAATGGCGTTAGTAAGGGGTTAGGAATTAGCGTATGTCGGAGAAGTGGGTAACCCCCGCTTCTCTTTTTTTTGCCCGCACCTGCTGATTACCATCAGGAGAATATGGCACCATGAAAAGCGAATTTACACTGGCTTTCAACGAAATCGCGGAGCGCAGCCACCTCGACCGCGAGACCATAATCGAGGCTTTGGAGATGGCGTTGGTGCAGGCGTATCGCAAGTCGGTCACCGCTTCGGAGGCGCAGGATATTGTGGCCCGGGTGGAGCCCGAAACCGGGCAGTTGTCCGTATTTGCTGAGAAAGAAGTGGTGGATGAACCACAGGATGACCGCACCGAGGTTGCCCTTCACGTGGCGCGTGAGGTGGCGCCGGAGGTACAGTTGGGAGACCTGTTGACGGTGAATTCAACCCCGGCCGGTTTCGGCCGCATCGCCGCGCAAACCGCCAAGCAGGTCATCCTGCAAAAGCTCAAGGAAGCGGAGCGCGAGAGCCAGTATCAGGAATTTATCGAACGCGAAGGCGACATCATACACGGCACGGTGCAGAGTTACGGTGCGCAGGGGGTCACCCTTTCGCTGGGGCGCGCCGAGGCGCAAATGCCGCGCAACCAGCAGATGCCCGGCGAGCGCTATCGCACCCATGAAAAGGTGCGTTTCTATGTGCTGGAGGTGCGAAAAACCTCGCGCGGGCCGCAAATAATCGTCTCGCGCACCCATCGCAATCTGTTGCGGCGTTTGCTGGAGATGGAAGTTCCGGAGATTTACAACGGGGTGGTGGAAATCAAATCGATTGCGCGCGAGGCCGGCTACCGTTCCAAGGTGGCGGTGACAGCGCTGCAGCAGGGCGTGGATCCGGTCGGCGCGTGCGTGGGCATGCGCGGCATGCGCATTCAGTCCATCGTGAAAGAATTGCACGGCGAGAAAATCGACGTGATTCAATGGAACACGGATGTGGCCACATTTATTTCCAAGGCGCTCAGCCCGGCGCGGGTGGCCAGCGTGCATCTGGAAGACGCCTCCGTGGAGGGGCGCACGGCTACGGTTATCGTGCCCGACGACCAGCTCTCGCTCGCAATCGGGCGAGAGGGCCAGAACGCCCGCCTTGCAGCCAAGCTGACCGGCTGGCGCATCGACATCAAGAGCATGGCCGAGGCCGCACGCGAGGCTGTGGAGCTGCTGCAGGATGATGAGCGTTATGCAGATCTTGCGCCGCCGTTGCAGGCCGAAATGGAGCGTGCCGGAATCACGCTGACGAAAATGACCGAAAACAGGCCGATCATGCCGGAGGAATACACCACGCTGAACACGCTGGTGGATACCGTCGAGCAGCGCTGCCTGGAAATGCAGGCCACCGAGCTTGCTGAAAGAAGAGCGGTGCTGGAAGCGGTGCGTGCCAGCATCCGCGCCCCAGCTTACGAGTGTTCCCTTCAGGAAGCCGATGTGCTCAGCGAGCGGCTACTGGCCACACTTCAAGAAGCCGATTACCAGACTGTGGGTCAAGTGCTGGAAGAACTCGCCATGAATCCCGATGCGATTCTGGCGCTGCATGGCGTCGGCCCGAAGGTGTTGGAGAAGCTGCTGGGCACGCTCACTGAACTGGCTGCCGCTTTGCCTGAGCCTGAGCCCGAGCCCGAGCCGGAAGAGGAAGTTGCGGCCGCGGAAGAAAGCGCCGTTGCTGATGCGTCATCCGAGCAGCCCGTGGCCGCGGCCGAACCCGCCGATGAGCCGGAAGAGCCGGCCGAGGCCGAAGCGGACATCGCCGAAGAGCCCGTGGTGCAGCCGGCGCACGAGCCTGTGCCGGAAGACTGGAAAGAGGACGAGCCGGACATCGACCAGCTGCTCAAGCCCGAGCAGAAAAAGAAGAAACAGCGCAAGAAGCGCACTGTGGTCTTTGATGACGAGCGCGGCGTGTTTATTACCTCGCACGCGCACAAGCGCGATGCCGACCAGTTTGAATGGGACGAGGAGTTATAGGGGGGTGGCGGTGAGCAAGAACAATAGCGTGAAAGGCCAAGCGCGGCGGAGACGAGTGCCGCTGCGCACCTGCATCGGCTGTCGTGAGACTGCCTCGAAACGCGGCCTGATTCGTATTGTGCACAGCCCAACTGGCGTGCAGGTTGACCCGACCGGAAAACAGGCCGGGCGCGGCGCTTACGTGCACGCGCAGTGGGTGTGCTGGGAGAGCGCTCTGCAGGGGCAGCAAGTCGCGCAGGCGCTGCGCATGGAAATAGGCCCGCAGGACCGGCAGCGGCTGCAGGCTCATGCCGCCACGCTGCCCGACGCCGAGTGCGACAAGGTGGTCCAATGAGCGAGCAGAACGACGCTCCGGTAGCGGTGCCGGTCCCTGAAGTCGTCACTGTACGAGATCTGGCCAGCCTGATTGACGCCAGCCCGATAGCCATCATCAAACAGTTGATGGCCAATGGCGTGATTGCCAACATCAATCAACAGATTGATTATGACACCGCCGCCATTGTCGCTGAGGAGATGGGTTGCGTGGTGGAACCGGTCAAGGTGGAAGAGGCCGCCGCAGACGAGGCTCCCGGTGAGGCGCCCGCCTGGCGCAAGTTAATCGAAGAGGAGGCCGCCGGGGATCTGGAGACCAGACCGCCGGTGGTGGCCATTCTCGGGCACGTGGACCATGGCAAGACCTCGCTGCTGGACGTCATTCGCCGCACGGAAGTGGCCGAGGGCGAGGCCGGAGGCATCACGCAGCACATCGGCGCTTATCAGATAGAGCGGGACGGGCGTAAGATTACTTTTCTTGATACGCCCGGCCATGAGGCTTTTACCGCCATGCGCGCCCGCGGCGCTCAAACGACAGACATTGTCATCCTTGTGGTAGCGGCCGATGATGGCGTGATGCCTCAAACGCGGGAGGCTATCGCCCACGCTCAGGCGGCGGGAGTGCCGATGGTGGTGGCGCTGAACAAAATGGATCGCACAAATGCAAATGCCGAACGGGTGAAGCAGCAACTTGCCGATGCCGGGCTGACGCCGGATGACTGGGATGGTGACACGATGGTGGTACCGGTCTCGGCCAAAGAGGCGACCGGCATTGACGACTTGCTGGAAGCGATCCTGCTAGTCACAGACGAGATCGCGATTCAAGGCAACCCGAAAGCCGCCGGCGCAGGCACGGTGATTGAAGCGCAGATAGATAAATCGCGCGGGGTTATGGCCACGTTGCTGGTGCAAAACGGCGCCCTCGCCAAGGGTGACGTGATTGTGGCCGGCCCTGCCTGGGGACGCATCCGCGCGATGTTCGCCCACGATGGAACTACCATTGAGGCCGCGCTGCCCTCGTCTCCTGTGGAGGTGATGGGATTGGACACCGTGCCGAGCGCGGGCGACATGTTCAACACTGTCGAGAGCGCGCGGCAGGCGCGGGCGCAGGCGGATGAGTACCGCGCGGCCCGAAAGGCCTCCAAGCAGAAGCCGGACACGGTCGATTTGCAGAACATCTTTGCTCAGTTCGAGGCCGGCAGCGCGCAGGAGTTGAACCTTGTTGTCAAGGCGGATGTGCAGGGGTCGCTTGAACCGATTATGTCTTCCCTCGAGCGGCTCGGTGACGAGGGGTTGAAAGTGCGCCTGCTGCACGCCGAGACCGGCAATGTCAGCGAGAATGATGTGCTGCTGGCAGCCGCGTCGCACGCGATTGTGATTGGGTTTAATGTCAAACCGGATGCAGCCGCGCGCAGTCTTGCAAGCACTGAGGGCATCTCCATCCGGCAGTACGAGGTGATATACCGGCTGGTGGAGGATGTTGATAATGCGCTCAAAGGGCTGCTGGAACCCGAATCCCGCGAAGTGGTGCTGGGAGAGGCGGAGGTGCGCGCCGTGTTCAAGATATCAAAAGTGGGCCGCATTGCCGGCTGTTACATGCGCGAGGGCGAGTTTCGCCGCAAGGCGCGCGCGCGCGTTTTGCGCGGCGACGAAGTGCTGCACGATAGCGCTGTTGCCTCGCTGAAACACGAAAAGGACGATGTCAATCAGGTGCGCAAAGGTTTCGAGTGCGGCATTGGCCTGAAGGGATTTCAGGCCTTTAAAGTCGGGGATGCGCTGCAGTGCTACGTAGTGGAAGAGGCGTGACGGAATGGCGCGAGCACGCGGAATCGGTCGCAAGCGTGTAGCCGAACGGCTGCAGGCGGCAATCGCCGATTTGATTCGCACCGGCATGGGCGATTCCCGGCTGGAACTTGTCACCGTGACGGATGCTCGCGTTGACCGCGAATTGGAACAGGCGAACATCTGGGTGTGCGCGCCCGCGTTGAAAGATGACCGGCGCGAGCAGGTGTTGGAGGCGCTCGCCGGGGCGCGTGGCTTCATCCGCCGCGAGCTGGCCGGGCGCCTGCGCATGCGCCGGATGCCACGTCTGGAGTTCCACTGGGATTTCACGCCCGACCACGCTGTGCAAATCGAGAAGCTGATTGATGGCGTCGCTGCGCTGAACGAGAGACTCGATGAAGGCGGAACTGCGCAAAGCTAGGCGATGGCTGCACGCCGCAGAGCACATATGCGTGGTGAGCCACACGAGCCCGGATGGCGACGCGGTCGGCTCGATGCTCGGGCTGACATGGGCGCTGCGCGCGGCCGGCAAGCGCGTCTCACCGGTCCTTCCCGACGACGTGCCCGCCACCTTCGCGTTTCTCCCCGGAAGCGCGGAAGTGACTCAGGAAGCGCCCGCCGACGCTGACCTGCTTGTGGCGCTGGACACCGCCGACATAGAGCGGTTGGGCTCGCTGGGCCGGCAGTTGGATCGGCCAATCGATATTAACATCGACCATCACGTCAGCAACAGCCGTTTTGGCAGCATCAATCTCGTGGCAAGCGATACCGCTGCCACTGCTGAACACCTTGTGGAGTTGCTGCAGCCGTTTAGCCTTGCGCTGGACGAACAGGTGGCCAATTGTTTACTCACCGGGCTGGTGACAGATTCGCTCGGCTTTCGCACTGACAGCACCGGGTCAGCCACGCTGGCTACGGCGCAGAAGTTGATGCAGCACGGGGGCCGGCTGCACGAAATCTACGAGCGAACGCTGCACCGGCGCTCTTTTGAAGCTATCAAGTTGTGGGGTCAAGCGCTCGGCACGGCGCGCTGCGAAGACGGCCTGGCATGGACGCAGGTGACGCTGGAGGGCAAAGCGGAAATCGGGTACACGGCCAACGGGGACGCGGATGTGGTTTCGCAACTGACCGCTATTGAGGGAGCGGAGGTAGCCGTGGTTTTTGTGGAGCGCCCGGACGCGGAGGTGAAGATAAGCTGGCGCGCGGTGAGCGGTCTGGATGTGGCCGCTATTGCGCAGCATTTCGGCGGCGGCGGGCATCGCGCAGCCGCGGGTGCAAACATGCACGGCACCACGCTGGCGCAGGCCGAGCGCATGGTGCTGCGGCGTACGCGCGCAGCGTTGCAGCAATATCGGCAGAACGGCTCCGGTCGTTAGCGGAAAGCCGCGGCGGGGGCGAAGCCCTTTCATGAACGGATGGCTGCTGGTTGACAAACCGGGCGGGGTGAGTTCGCACGATGTTGTCCAGAGTGCGCGCCGCTGGCTGTGCCAGCGCAGAGTCGGTCACACCGGCACGCTGGATCCGCTCGCCACTGGACTGCTGGTACTCTGTCTTGGCGCCGCCACCAGACTGAGCGAATACCTGCTTGGACAATCAAAAAAATATCGCGCTTTGGTGCGGCTCGGCCAGACCACTGACAGCTACGACGCGGATGGGGAGGTCACCACTACGCAAGCGGTGAGCGTCAATCGCGCGGAGTTGACCGTCGCATTGCATGGATTCCGGGGGGTAATCGAGCAGATTCCACCGGCGTTTTCGGCGATAAAAAGCGCGGGGCAACGCGCGTACAAACTGGCGCGCGAGGGAAAGCCGGCGCGGTTGCCGGCGCGCATCGTGCGCATTGAACAACTCTCCTTGATTGATTTCGAAGCGCCTGATGTCACTCTGGAACTGGCCTGTTCGGCGGGTACATACGTGCGTTCGCTGGCGCACGACCTGGGCCAGGTGCTTGGTTGCGGAGCGCATCTCGCGGCTCTGCGGCGCACCGCCGTGGGGCCGTTTGCGCTGGAGCACGCCCACACCCCGGCGGAACTTGAAGCGGCATTCCGCGCCGGGCGCGGCGAGCGTCACGTGCTCTCTCCCGGGGCGGCGCTTAGCGACTGGCCTGAGATTCGGCTGCGGGGCGAGGACGTGCGCAGCCTGCAACACGGCAACGCGGTCACAGTCCCCGGGAGCATAGCCCCTCGCCTCGGTCTCGCCTATGATTCACGCGGCGAATTGATTGCAGTAGTAGAGGGACAGCCCGCCACTGGGCAATGGCAGCCCAGAAAGGTGCTGACCCTGGCATGACGCACGTGCACTCGCTGGCGGATGCGCAACCCGCCGTACCGACACTGCTGACCATCGGCTCCTTCGACGGCGTGCACCGTGGCCATCAGGCGCTGGCGACTGACATGGTGATGAGCGCGCGCAGCCTCGGCCACCAAGCGGTCGTGCTTACGTTTTTCCCGCACCCCTCTGTGGTGCTGCGTGGACGCCGTCCGGCCTTCTACATCCACCGGCCCGAGGAAAAAGCAGCCGCTCTGGAGGAGTTGGGCGTGGACTGGGTGGTCACGTTGCCTTTCGATGAGCGCCGCGCGCAAGTCACGGCGGCGGATTTTGCGCGGCAGCTGCGCCGTGAACTCGATTTCCGCCGGCTCTGGTGCGGCGACAATTTTGCCTTTGGGCGCGCGCGCGAGGGAGACGTGGCTTGGCTGCGCGAACACTCGGGTGACTTCGGGTTTGACCTGCATGTGCTCGCGCCAGTGCAGCAGCAGGGTAGGGTGATCTCCAGCAGCCGTGTGCGCGGCTACATTCGCGCCGGCGACGTGGCCGCGGCGGCGCGTTGCCTCGGGCGTCCGCTGCGCATCCCCGGAACCGTGGAGCCTGGCGCGGGGCGCGGGCGCTCTATCGGCGTGCCCACCGCAAACCTGACTGTGTGGCCGGAGCGGGCGTGCCCGGCGGCCGGGGTGTACGCGGCTTTTGCGCGGATTGACGAGAAGAGCCACGCCGCAGTGGTTAATGTCGGCCTGCGTCCTACATTTGAGGATGGCAGCGGCAGCGTCACCATCGAGGCGCATTTGCTCGACTTCAATGACGATCTTTACGGCCGAAGCCTGGCGCTGGATTTCATTGCGTGGCTGCGCGCCGAACGCAAATTCCCGCATGCGCAGGCTTACGGCGCGCAGATAGAGGCGGATCTGGCCGCGGCGCGTGCGCTGCTGGCGAACGTGGAGAACGAATGGCACCTGACCGAGAAATATACCTTCTGAGTCCGAGCGACTTAAGCCCGGAGACAATCGCGGTGGCCTTTGCGAAAACCTCGCGCAGCCCGCTTTCATTTCGCGAAATCGCCGCCGAACTGAGCGATGAAAAATCGGCTGAGTTCCACGAAAAATGGGTGGTCGGTTATGGCCACGCCTCGGTGGCCGAGCACGCGGTTTTACACATCGCGTTCGAGAACGTCTCCCGGCTGGCCATCGAGTGCATTGAGTCAAACCGGCTGGCTTCTTACACCGAGAAATCCACGCGCTACCAGATGTGGGAACCGGAAGATTACTACCTGCCGGCAGAGTTGGCGCAGTCGCCTCACGCAGAACGCTACCGAAAAACCTGTGCGCGGCTGTTCGCGGCCTATCAGAGCGCGCTGCCGCCGCTGCAGGCGCTGGTGGAAAAGCGTTTTCCGCGGCGCGAGGATGAGAGCTGGCTGCGCTGGCAGGGGCGCATTCGCTCCAAATACGTGGATGTGGCCCGCTACCTGTTGCCCGCGGCGGCGCTGGCAAACGTGGGCATGACCGCCAACGCGCGCGCGTTCGAGCACGCCATTCGCAAAATGCTTTCACACTCATTGCAGGAGGTGCGCGAAATCGGCGCCGAGGTGAAAGCGGTGGCATTGCGCGAGACGCCCACCCTGGTGAAATATGCAGAGCCGGTGGAATACATGCAGAAAACGCGCGCGGCGCTACAGGCATTGGGCGAGGTGAACGCCCCGCAGCGCGCGGGCGACTGGCTGGAGCTGGCGGACTGTGACGTAGCGGGAGAGGAGAAATTCCTGGCAGCCTGTCTATACGCTAGCAGCGGCATGCCGTTCTCGCAGGCGCTGCAGACGGCCCGCGGCCTGGCTGCCGGCGAACGCGAGCAGGTCGCCCGCGCCGCGCTGGGCGAGCTGGGGCGCTTCGATATCCCGCTGCGCGAGCTGGAGTACGTCGGTTACACTTTCGATGCTGTCATGGATCAGGGTGCGTATTTTGAAGTCAAGCGCCATCGCATGATGACGCAGACGCCGCAGCGGCTGACGGCCACTCTAGGCTATGCCGTGCCGCGCATGTTCGCCGATGCCGGGCTGCTGGATGAGTATTGCGCTGCCATGGATCTGGCCGCCGATAGCTACGCTGCCATCGCCGCTGATTTCCCGGAGCAGGCCGCATACCTGGTGCCGAACGGCTTCAAGCGTCGCCTGCTGATGAGCATGAATCTACGCGAGGCTTTTCATTTCTGCGAGCTGCGCAGCGCCGCCAATGCCCATTTTTCGGTGCGCATCCTGGCCGGGCGCATGCACAAAATGATTTGCGCGGTGCACCCGCTCATCGGCACGATGATGCGCTGGGAGGGGCGTGCCGACTGGCGCGACATCGAGCGCGAACACTTCCTCGGCTGAGGCCGCTGCGCGCGTTTATTCGATCACGCCATACGAGAGTGGCAGCGCGGCCGCTTTTTCGGTGGTAATTTCAACCCCCCGCAGCGCCTCCCGGCGCGCTCGGGAAAGCGTGTCCGCATCGTTGGCGTGGATGGTGAAGAGCGCTCCGCCCGCGCGCACGCGCGCGCCCACTTTGCGGTGCACCACGATGCCAACTGATTGATCGATGGGGTCGCCCTTGCGGGCGCGCCCGGCCCCCAGCATCATGGCCGCCCGGCCAATGTGGATTGCCTCCATTCGCGCCAGGAATCCATCATCCTCAGCTTCCACTGATTGCGTCAATGTTGCCGACGGCAGCTTTTTCGGCTTGTCCACGTAAGCCACGTCGCCGCCCTGCGCGGCCACCAGCGCGCGGAACTTCGCCAGCGCGCTGCCGTCAGCGAGCGCCTTTCCGGCCATCCGCTGGCCGGCTGCCGCGTCCTCTGCTATGCCGGCCAACCGCAGCATCTGCCCGGCGAGCAGCAGGCAGTGGGCGCGGAAATCGGGCGGGCCGCCGCCGCGCAGCGTGTCCAGCGCCTCGGCCAGTTCCAGCGCATTGCCGACCGCGCTCCCCAGCGTCTGGTTCATATCTGAAATCAGCGCCACCGTGCGCCGTTCGCTGCGCTTGCCGATGGCAACCATCAACTGCGCCAGTTCGCGCGTGCTTGCCACCGTTGGGGTAAAAGCGCCGTTGCCGGTCTTCACGTCCAGCACGATTGCCTGCGCGCCGCCGGCGATCTTTTTGCTCATGATGGAGCTGGCGATGAGCGGGACGCATGCCACCGTGCCGGTCACGTCGCGCAGCGCGTATAGTTTGCCATCCGCTGGCGCGAGCTCGGCTGACTGCCCCGCCAGTACAATGCCTATCTCGCGCAGCTGCTCATGAAACTGCTTCGCCGTGACCTCGCTGCTGAAACCGGGAATAGCTTCCAATTTGTCCAGCGTGCCGCCGCTGTGGCCCAGCCCGCGGCCAGACATCTTGCCCACCGGCGCGCCACATGCGCTCACAGTTGGCGCGACTACCAGCGTGGTTTTATCGCCCACTCCGCCGGTGGAGTGCTTGTCCACCGTCGTGCCGGACACCGCCGCGCTCAGGTCAAGCTTCTCGCCGGAATTGGCCATGGCAAGTGTCAGGTCGGTGGTCTCGCGCGAGTTCATGCCGCGGAAGTAAAGCGCCATGGCCAGCGCCGCGGCCTGATAATCGGGGACGTCACCCGCGGTAAAGCCACGCACGAACCACTCGATTTCCGCGCTGCTCAGCTCGCCGCCATCACGCTTTTTGGTTATCAGATCAACGGCGCGCATATGTCTTCATGTGCATTGTGGAGCGACTGCACTATAACACCGGCGGTGGGAATCTAAAAGGGGATATAATGGCAGCATGCGCTCTGACCGTATGTGGAGAAACCTGTGACCGAGATTGACTACCTTTTGACCGGCGCAACTGTCGTCACCGCTAACGAGAACTGGGAGGTCTTCAGCCCCGGCGCGGTTGCAGTGAGCGGCGACAGTATCGTGGGCGTCGGCCCGGCTGAGGCGATCGCGGTAGAGTATTCGTCCACTGAGACAGTGGACTGCAGCGGGAAGGCTCTCATCCCCGGGCTGGTGAACGCGCACACCCATGTACCTATGACGCTGCTGCGCGGGCTGGCGGATGACCTGCGGTTGGATGTCTGGCTGCTGGGCTACATGATGCCGGTCGAACGCGAGTTTGTCACCCCTGAGTTCTGCCGCACCGGCACCTTGCTAGGCTGCGCCGAGATGATTCGCTCTGGCATCACTTGTTTTGCGGATATGTATTACTTCGAAGAGGAAGTCGCCCGTGCCGCTGCGGAGGCGGGCATGCGCGCGCTGTGCTCACAGACGGTGCTGAAATTCCCGACTCCGGACGCGCCCAGTTTTGAGGACGGACTGGCCGCGGCGCGCGACTTCATTGAACGCTGGAAGGGACACGCGCTCATCCTGCCTTCGGTCGGACCGCACGCCCCTTATACCAGCACGCGCGATATGCTCCAGGCCTGCGCCGCGCTTGCAGCGGAACACGACGTACCCCTGCATATACATCTGGCCGAGACCGAGCGCGAGGTTGAGCAGAGCCGCGGCGAACACAATATGCCCGTCATCCCGTGGGTGAAAAAACAAAATCTGTTCAACGCTAAGGTGTTGGCCGCGCACTGCGTGCACGTTGATTCGGGCGAGATACGCACGCTGCACAACTACCGTGTCGGCGTGGCGCACAACCCCACCAGCAACCTGAAACTTGCCTCCGGGGTCGCGCCGGTCGCGGAGATGCTGCAGGTCGGGCTAGATGTGGGCATCGGCACCGATGGCGCGGCATCCAACAACGATTTGGATATGTTCGAGGAGACGCGTCTGGCAGCACTATTGGCCAAAGGGACGTCGGGCGACCCGACCGTGGTGCCCGCGCGTCAGGCTTTTGAAATGGCCACAATCATGGGCGCGCGCGCGTTGCACATGGGAGATATAACCGGCTCGCTCGAGCCGGGCAAGCGCGCCGACCTTGCGCTGCTGGATTTGAACGAGCTGCACAACACACCCACCTTCCGGCGCGATGCGGATGCAATCTACGCCCAACTTGTTTATGTGGGCAAGGCCGCTGATGTCTCTGATGTGATGGTGAACGGGCGCTGGCTCATGCGCGCGCGTGAGCTGCTCACCGTGAACGAGGCCGAACTGGCGTCCGCGGCGCAAGATTGCGCTGGCCGAATAGATACGTTTCTGCGCG
>Ga0187833_10002749_pt1 | contig 18555 bp, 17 predicted proteins | sample ETNtaG_37_FD_167968 | JGI IMG/M metagenome (GOLD analysis project Ga0187833, IMG submission 167968) | Marine microbial and viral communities from oxygen minimum zone, Eastern Pacific Ocean - ETNP2014_SV_400_PacBio MetaG (Illumina Assembly) | ecosystem: Environmental > Aquatic > Marine > Hypoxic...
TTTTTTTCTATTGAAAAAAACTCTTTTTGTGTAGAGTAGCTTCAACAATTTAATTCACTTCTTGGGATAAATCCTGATCAAAATTAATATTGTCTTTGATTTAAAATCCTAATATATAACATATAATGTATGATATTGAGGACAAAAAATCAGAAAAATAAATTATAAAAATCATGTCCACCATCACCGAACTTATTACCTACCGTTCCGAAGAACACCCGAACCTGCTATGGCTTGAAGTAAACACAAAGGATGGGGTCACAGGGCTTGGTGAAACTTTTTTTGCTGCAGAAGCTGTAGAAGCGTATATCCATTCGAATTTGGCTCCGATGGTTCTTGGCCTTCCTGCAGAAGACATCGAGTTGGTTCATCATAAGTCGAGGCCATATGTTGGGTTTGTTGGTGCAGGGATGGAACTTCGGGCCCGTTCTGCACTGGATATTGCTCTCTGGGATGCTCTAGGGAAATCAGTCAATCTTCCCTTATCCATTTTGCTTGGAGGCAGGATCCGTCATCAAATTCCTGTGTACAACACCTGTGCAGGGAACCGTTATGTCCGTGGTCCCAAAGTAGGAAGCACCGACAACTTCGGCCTGGACAAACCTGTAAAGCAAGAAGAGTTTGATGATCTGAACAGCTTTCTCAATGATCCTGTTTCACTTGCAGCCAGTTTGCTGGAAATGGGGATTGATTCGATGAAAATCTGGCCCTTCGATTATGCCGCTGAAGCAACTCAAGGTCAGTTTATTGGCCCTTCTGAACTGGCAAAAGCACTCAAACCCTTTGAACTGATCAAGAAAAAATACGGCGACAAAATGCAGTTGAGTGCGGAGCTCCATGGGATGTGGAACCTGCCAGAATCTCTGATCATCTGTCAGGCTCTTGACGAAATAGGAATGCGATGGATCGAAGATCCAGTCTTTCTAACGAATGCAGACGGTGTTAGAGAGCTCAAAAGGGCTGTCCGTTCCAGAATCGCACTGGGAGAAACTCGGGGAGGAGCGGATGATTTCAAGATTTTCCTCGACACAGGTGCCCTTGGGCTTCTCATTCTGGACCTGGGATGGTGCGGAGGGTTAACCGAAGCACGTCGATGTGCAGCTTTGGCAGGAGCGTATCAAACTCCTGTTGCTGCTCATGACTGTAATGGGCCTGTGGTCCTGACAGCATCAGTCCATTTCTGTCAATCCACGAAAAATGCTTATGTCCAGGAAATCGTGAGGGCATTTTATTATGGCTGGTATGATGAAATCGTCACCCAACTCCCTCCCATCAAGGAGGGGAAAATCACCGTCCCGGAAGGACCAGGACTGGGACTGGAACTTCTGGACGACTTCAAAAAAAGAAAATCAACCTTTTCAAGGAAGAGCAACAAAATTGGTTGAATTCTTACTTGATTCGATCAAAACGATTATTTTCAGAGAGGAGTTGCCTATGAGGAAATAAATATACTCAGCAGAAATTCATATTAACTCAATCATTTCAAGGAGATTTATGTATAAATGGATGAAAAATATTTTTATCGTAACATTCCTTCTGGTTTCGGCAGGGATGGCCTATGGCAATGATTACAGCTGTGACAAACATTTTATTTTCTTCCCGGGAGGTCCTGAAGGAGGTCCTTTTGGAACGGTGGTCTACAATGGCGCAGTGGCTGCTGCCGAACACACCGGTTGTAAAGTAGATTATTATTGGTCGAACTGGAATCCGGAGATCATGATTCGGCAGTTCAAAGAAGCGGTAGCTTTGAGACCAGACGGCATCGCCATCTACGGTTTTCCGGGAGATGAAGCGATGAGACCCATCATTAAAGAAGCCTATCGCAATGGGATTGCCATTACCACGATGAACACTCCGCTACCCAAGCTTGAAGCGGAATTCAAAACAAAGGGTTTCGGTTATGCGGGAGCTGTTCTTTATGACGCCGGATTCAATTTGGCTCAGGAAGGCGCCAAAGTCTGCGGCCTGAAAGCAGGAGACAAAGCCTTTGTTTGGGGCCTTCTCAGCATGCCGAACCGTGGAGACCGAACCAAAGGTGTGGTGGATGGATTGGAGAAATTGGGCATCAAGGTGGTTTATCAGGAAATCAGCGACAAAGTGAATTCCGATGCATCCCAGGGTACCCCAGTATACGTGGCGACCTACTCTTCAAATCCGGACATCAAGATGGCAGTCACGGATCATGGAGGGTTGACGGCAAGCTTGCCCACTTACATGAAGGCCGCTGGACATGGAACCGGGGAAGTCTGCGGAGCCGGTTTCGACCTTTCTCCTGCAATTACGCAGGGGATCAAGGATGGATACATTGATATCGTGATCGACCAACAGCCCTTCATTGAAGGCTACATTCCGATCATCCAGCTTTACCTGACAACCAAATATGGTTTTGCAGGATTGAACATGGATACCGGAGCCGCATTTGTGACCAAGAGCAACATCGACCTAGTTGCTCCTCTCGCTGCTAAGCAGATCCGATAACTTCAAAAGGGTCTGCGAAAGCAGGCCCTCCCACCATGCAAAACCAAGAATTACTAAAACTGGACGGGATCAGTAAGGCCTTCGGAAAGATGGAGGTTCTTTCGGGAATCAATTTTACCATCATGACGGGTGAGGTCGTTGCCTTGGTTGGAGACAACGGTGCGGGCAAATCAACACTGATCAAGATCATTACGGGCGTCCACAAGCCCACAACGGGTGAAATTTTCTTCAAAAATCAAAAAACCAAAATTAAGTCCGTTTCCCATTCCAGGTCGATAGGGATTGAAGCGGTTTATCAAGAACGTGCCCTTGCCGATCAGCAGGAATTGTACAGAAATATTTTTGCCGGAAGAGAAATCACTCATTTTTGGGGTTTTATGAATATCCAGAAGGAAAAAGAGGAAACAGAAAAAATCCTCAAAAACACCATCGGATTCACTTCAAAAGCGATTACGATGAATTCCACCGTTGAAAATCTATCTGGGGGTGAAAAGCAGGGAATTGCTTTTGGAAGATCTCTGTATTTTGATGCAGATTTGATCATCTTGGATGAACCAACTATGGGCTTGTCATTGCAGGAAACTGAAAAAGTGCTTGGATTCGTAAAAGGTCTAAAGAATAAAAATAAATCAGCAATATTCATTGATCACAATATTTTCCATGTCTACGATGTCGCAGACCGGTTCATCATTCTTGATCGGGGAAAGGTCATGGGGCAATTTAAGAAAGAAGAAATATCACAGAAAGAACTGATGGATAAGATGATCAGTCTTCACCATTCTGGTAATTTTTAGCAATTCGAGCCATGACCCCTTTTTCAAGTGAATTCTTCAAATATTATCGGTTACAGGTCAGCATTTTTTCGATCCTGGTGGGATTGGTGATCATTTATGTGGTCGGAAATCCATTAGCATTTACTTCATTCCCATTGTATCGGGCATTCATGTCGACGATGCCCTTTTTTGGGATCATCGCCATTTCAGCGACTCTTGTCATCACCCTGGGTGAAATCGACCTTTCATTTCCTTCTGTAGTTGGAATCACTTCCCTGATTTTCGGTTCTGCGCTAGTTGAAACGGAGTCTTTTTTCATCGCGTTCATTCTGAGCGTATCAGTTGGAATGTTTGCTGGACTGATCAATGGTTTACTTGTTACAAAGGTTGGCATTCCTTCCATCGTTGCGACGATTGGCACCATGTTTTTCTGGAGGGGGTTGGTCAATGTAATTGCTAAAGGAAAGGGAATTGCCATCACACTGGTAGAAGGCTCACTGCACCATAAGATATTTGTAGGAAGGCTTTTTGGTTATATTCCGGCACAATTCATCTGGTTCATCATCACTGCAATTGTGATCGGTGTTATCTACCGAATCCATACTTTTGGCAATCATGTCCATTTCGTGGGAGACAATCAGGAAAGTGCAAGGATGATGGGGATTAACGTCGACAGGGTCAAAATCATCGCTTTTGTTCAATTAGGGTTTTTTGCATCGTTCGCTGGCATTTTCACAATGTATGAAATGCTCTATTTCTGGCCCTCACAGGGATCAGGTTTGCTGATGACAACACTGGCCGCAGTATTTGTAGGCGGGACATCTGTCTTTGGAGGAAAAGGAACCATTTTCGGAACGTTTATCGGAGTCCTGATTATAGGGTCCCTGGAAGCAGGAATTATTGCAGTGGGGCTTTCGGGTTTCTGGGTCCAGTTCATCTATGGTTTGATGATCACACTATCAGTTACCGTCTATGCTTTTTTATTGAAAAAGAAAACCTGATCAGGACTTGATAAACAAATAAGTTAAAGACTGTTCCAAGTAAAATCTTTTCCCAGGTGAAATCCAATAAATAATCCAACTCGAGGAGGGGATATGAGATTGACCGATGAAATTGCAATCATAACTGGTGGAGGTCAGGGAATTGGAGAAGCGATTGCTCGCCGTTTTGCCAACGAGGGCGCAAAAATCGTAATCGCTGAAATTAATGGCGAAACAGGAGAAAAAGTTGCCTCAAGTATTAACAAAGAAGGTGGTAGAGCGATTTCAATTCCTACGGATGTCAGTGACTCAAAAGCTGTTGACTTGATGGTTGAAAAAACACTAGACCAACTTGGTAAACCAACCGTTCTGATCAACAATGCAGGAATCGCTGTATTCGGCCCTCCTTTGGAAATTACAGATGAGGACTGGAAGAAATGTTTTTCTGTGGATCTTGATGCGGTTTGGTATTGTTCTCGAGCGGTATTGCCTCATATGCTTGAAAGCTCGCATGGAAGCATTGTCAATATCGCTTCTGTTCATTCTTTCCAAATCATCCCACACACCTTTCCTTATCCTGTAGCGAAACATGCCGTGGTAGGTTTGACGCGTTCACTGGCTGTTGAATATGCTCCTAAAGGAATTCGGGTCAACTCAATTTGTCCGGCATATATATTTACTCCCATCAATGAATGGTATTTCAATAAGTTCCCTGATCCTGAAGCAAAAAAAAGAGAAACGGAACAACTGCATCCTGTAAAAAGGCTCGGCAGCCCTGACGAAGTTGCTAATGCCGCACTGTTCCTGGCTTCCAGTGAAGCAAGTTTCATCACAGGCGAAAGCATGATGGTTGACGGAGGGATATCCCTTTTGATCCATGATGAGGTTTAAGTTCTCGAAAATTTTCATGAGGATGAATCAAAATGATCATCGAGGCCGTAGACCTGTTTTACCTCTCTATGCCAGAAATTACCAATGAGGTTGATGGCAGCCAAGACGCACTTCTAGTCAGAGTTTCTGGCAGCGGACTGACAGGGTGGGGAGAATGCGAAGCGTCTCCCCTGACTTCAATTGCAAATTTCATCTGCCCAAAATCACATGGTGCAGCCCACCCGGTAAGCTATTCAGTTCTTGGGCAGGAACTAAATTCTCCTCAAGATATTGTTCGAATTTCAAATGAAGTCCGTGAAAAAAGTCTGACTATTCTGCAGACCCCTCATACGTTTTCCGGGATAGAAATAGCTCTTTGGGATTTACTCGGAAAATATCTGGAAGAGCCTGTCTATAAAATGCTTGGATTTGACAAAACATTCTCCAAAACCCCTTATGCCTCTCAGCTTTTTGGAAGCACTCCTGATGAAACTTATAAAAAGGCAAAATCCTCGCTTAAAACCGGATACAGGGCAGTAAAATTTGGGTGGGGTAAATTCGGAATTGATTTGACTGAGGATCAAAAACACATCGAGGCTGCAAGAGAAGGCCTCGGTAAAGATTGTAAATTGATGGTCGATGTTGGTTCGGTTTGGAAAGATGATTTGAATGAAGCTTCAAGCAGGTTGGACATGCTAGAGAAAGCAGATGTCCAATGGCTTGAAGAACCTTTCTATACCGACAGTTTTTCAGCATACAAAGGTTTGTCACAATCCACGAAAGTGCCATTGGCTGGTGGGGAGGGTTGCCACAACCCATTGATGGCGAAAAACATGATCGATTTTTGCGGGTTGGGATTCATTCAAATTGATAGTGGGATAATCGGTGGAATAGGTTCCGCAAAAGAAGTGGCGGATTATGCCGTATCGAGAGACGTTCAATTCGTCAATCACACATTCACGTCCCACCTCGCGTTTGTATCCTCGATACTACCCTATTGCGGGTATGAAGATTTCATCTTTTGTGAATATCCGGTTCAGCTAAAACCATTGGCATGGGACATCACCATTGAACACATCCAATTAAATGATGAGGGAAAAATTGACATTCCTGAAAAAACAGGACTTGGCATTGAGGTGGATGTGGAGGGCATCAAACCTTACCTTTCTATGGTGAAAATTGAATTAGATGGCAAGGAGTTTTATCAGACACCTTCTTTATGAATTAATCAAACAAAGCTAAAGGAAGACATGACAACTGCAGAATGTATTTTTGATAGTCGTGACCATCTTGGAGAAGGAATTTTGTGGGATGACAGGGCTCAGGCTCTGTATTGGCTTGATGTCCCCATGCCTTCCAAACTTCATCGCTTGTTTCCAGATTCTGGAAAGCATGAATCCTGGGATATGCCTGAAATGATCACTTCCATGTCAATCAGGGAACAGGGGGGACTTCTTATAGCCTCCCATCATGGTTTGAACCATTTTAATTTTAACGATGAAGGGCTCGTTCGCTTTTTTGAACCTGAAAAAGACCAACCTGGGAACCGTTGCAATGATGGTGCATCAGACCGCAAGGGGAGATTCTGGTTTGGTACCATGCAGAATAATATTTCTTCTGAATCAACAAATATCGCATTGGAAAAAAGCAGTGGCTCCCTCTACCGTTACGATCCGGACAACAGTCTTCACGTAATGGAATCAGGAATCGGGGTTTCCAATACTCTGGCATGGAGTCCACAAAACGATATTCTTTACTTTACAGACACGCTCACAGGATGGATCTGGGCTTATGATTATGATCATGAATCAGGAAGTATCAGTAATCGGAGGAATTTCGCCCAGTCTGACCGCGGTTATCCGGATGGCTCAACAGTAGATGCTGAGGGAGGGCTTTGGAGTTGCAGGTGGGAAGGAGGGTGCGTTATTCGGTTTGCTCCTGACGGTAGCATTGATCAGGTGGTTGAAGTCCCTGTGCAGCGTGTGACAAGTTGTACTTTTGGAGGAAAAAATCTTGATACGCTTTACATAACTACAGCACGTTGGGACATGACTGAAAAGGAGATTTCAGAGGACCCTACTGCGGGCAGTCTTTTTGCTGCGGTACCAGGAGTAAGGGGTTTGCCAGATTCAAGATTTGCTGGTTGATTTGATTTTCATGAAATGGTTCATTTTTAACTTAAAACAAGAACATCCATGCTAAATCAAGATCAGATTAATCAATATCGTGAACAGGGGTTTACGGTCTTTCCAGATTTCCTGGATTCGAAACAAGTTCAGGAATTCAAGGAAGAAACAGAATCGCTGACCTCAGGGAATACTTTAAAAAATCATGATGTCTCCAAAATGGAAATGGAGAAGGATCAAGTTCCAGAAGGAACCAAAGTTCGCAGGCTTTATGAGCCCTGTACCTATTATCCGGTTTTCCGGGATTATTCAGAATCTCCCAAAATGCTTGAATGCATTGAGTCTCTTATAGGCCCCAACATCATTTGTCATTATAGTAAACTCAATATGAAACCTCCAAAAATCGGAGCTATTGTAGAGTGGCATCAGGATTTATCTTACTATCCTTTGACTAATAGAGATTCACTTGCAGTTTTACTGTATCTTGATGATGCAACCAATGAAAATGGATGTCTGAAGATCCTTCCTAATTCCCACAAAGAACCTTTAATGGATCATTCAAAAGATGGACTGTTTCATGGGTTGATTACTGAGGATTTTGATACGAGCAATTCAATTGATATTGAGGGAAAAGCTGGAACAGCCATTTTTATGAATTGTATGACGCCTCATTCCTCTAATCAAAATAGATCTCCTTTCCCAAGACGTACATTAATTGTGAGTTATCGTTCATCAGATGCTTATCCTATTTTAATTAATAATAGAGATAAAACTCCTGAAAAATTTGCAAGATTGGTCAAAGGGAAGGAGTTAAGTAATGCACGATTTACCATGGATTATTTTCCCATACCTAAATATAGAGAGGATTTAATCTCTCTCTACCAATTGCAGGAAAAGGCGAGGAATGGTGCTTTGTAATTCATTAAATTGACTGAAATATCCTGGTTTTATTGTAGTAAAAAGTACTATTTGGATATTCAGAATTCTTTTAGCATCCTCTAGTTGAGATTTATTTTAAATGTTCCGAGTGAAAATTAATGTGATCTCGGATAAATGATGCAATAAAATAGTAACTATGATCATAACCTTCCTGCATGCGGAAGGTGGCAGGATAATTTCTGCTGGCACAGGTTGCTTCAAATTGTTTGTAGCTCAATTCCCTCTCCAGGAAATCATCGGCTGATCCCTGGTCGATCAGCATCGGAATACTCATTTCACTGATCTTCATCAGTTCATTGGCATCGTGTTTCTGCCATTCTTCCCGATTCTCACCCAAATAAGCAGTAAAGACCTTCTCTCCCCAGGGACAGAGAGTGGGAGCACAGATGGGTGCAAATGCTGAAACAGAGCGGAAACGCTGCGGATTTTTCAACGCGAGTGTCAAGGCACCGTGCCCTCCCATCGAATGTCCGAAGATTCCCTGACGATCTTCCTGAATTGGAAAATGTTCTTGAATCACTTTTGGTAATTCCTGGATGATATAATCCTCCATCCGATAGTGAGTAGACCATTTTTCCTGGGTTGAATTGATGTAGAAACCGGCTCCGGTTCCCAGGTCGTAATCTTCATCTTCTCCATCAATGCCAGCCCCGCGTGGGCTGGTATCCGGAGCTACGAGCATCAGTCCATGTTCCGACGCGAATTGCTGTGCCCCGGCTTTGGTGATGAAGTTTTCATGGGTGCAGGTCAGTCCAGAAAGCCAATACAACACCGGCACCTTTCCCGATTCTGCTTGTGGTGGAAGGTAGACTGAACATTTCATGATGCCACCACAGCTTTCGGAAGAGTGGCTGAACATTTTTGTCCATCCTCCGAAAGATCGGTTCGAAGCAAAGATTTCCATAACCGGATTGAATTAAAGTTTTGTGTGGAAATTAAAAATGAATGACGGATCGGATACTCTTGCCTTCATGCATCAAATCAAACGCTCTATTAATGTCTTCTAGAGGCATCGTATAAGTGATGAATTCATCAACCTTCAGTTCCCCACGCAGGTATTGTTCCACGTAGCCTGGAAGCTGCGAGCGCCCTTTGACCCCGCCGAAGGCAGAGCCTTTCCAAACCCTTCCAGTGACCAGTTGAAAGGGACGGGTGCTGATCTCCTGGCCTGAACCAGCAACTCCAATGATCACCGATTCCCCCCACCCTTTATGGCAGCATTCCAATGCGGAGCGCATCAAATCCACATTGCCTACACATTCGAAAGAATAATCGACTCCTCCATTGGTCAGTTCGACGACCACTTCCTGGATCGAAGCATCATGATCCTTGGGATTGACGAAATCAGTAGCACCCAGCGAGCGAGCGAATTCCTCTTTATCCGGGTTTACATCAATTGCGACGATTCTTTTTGCTCCAGCCATGACCGCACCTTGAATGGCTCCAAGCCCGACTCCACCAAGACCAAAAATGGCGACCACCGAACCTGGCTCGGCCTTCGCGGTATTTAGAACGGCTCCTATCCCTGTAGTGATTCCGCATCCCAAGAGGCAAACTTTTTCCAAAGGTGCTTCAGTGCTGATTTTTGCCACTGCGATTTCAGGAAGTACGGTGTACTCAGAAAAAGTGGAGGTACCCATGTAGTGGAAAACTTGTTTGCCTCCAGATGAAAACCGTGAAGTCCCATCGGGCATCAACCCTTGTCCCTGAGTGGAACGAATGGCTTGGCAAAGGTTTGTTTTTCCTGAGGTACAGAAATTACATTTCCCGCATTCAGGAGTATAGAGGGGGATGACCTGATCTCCGACGGAAACTGAATTAACTCCAGAACCGATTTCTTCAACAACGGCGCCTCCTTCATGGCCTAGTACGGAAGGGAAAATGCCTTCAGGGTCTGCTCCAGAAAGTGTGAAGGCATCGGTATGACAGACTCCGGTTGCGATATTTCGTATGAGTACTTCACCTTCTTTGGGGCCTTCCAGATCAATTTCCATCACTTCAAGAGGTTTGCCTGCTTCCCAGGCAACAGCAGCACGTGTCTTCATAAAATTCTTTTCAGGTTGAGGTTGAGATTTCGTTCCAGGTTTGCCTTAGCCATTTGACACAGGCCAACGAATTTTCAAAAATCGAATACTTAGCACCACCTCCATAGTCTGGATGCGGTATGAACTCAGTGGAGACCGTACTGAGCTTGCTTTCAGAATTCGATGAATGGTAATGCATCAATTGTCTTAAAACTTCTTTCCATGGCTCCAAGAGCGATTCATCCCATTCGCTGTGCCATTGACCAGGTTCAGGTTCTATAAAAGGATACTGAATTCCGCGGCCCATGGTGTCTTTGGGATGTTGTGAAACAAGTCCTTCAAGGCTTGGGTGATGCTGCCATACATTTCTCGGATTGTTTGGCACCGCAGCTCGTGCGTGACAGTGCCTGACAAAACCACGCTGGATCCACTTTCCACATACATGGTCTTCCTGGAAAGGGTCGAGGATTAATTCTCCTTTTTCAATCGATTCACGAATATTGAAAACTTCCTGTTCACGAGGATTGTCGATTTTGAAAATGACGTGCGAGTGATCTAAGGTCATAAGGAAGGGGATGCCTCGTCGTTCTACAAGATCGGCTACTTTTTCAATTCGGCGAAAATCTTCCGACCACATGTTGACATGCACCTCGAAAGTTGGACGGCATCCGCTTTCCTCTCCTATTTCATAAGCTTTTAGGTAGATTTCCGCGACCTGCTCGTCGCTCACCAAAGAACCATCCGCATGGTCCATGATGATTTGTGTGTTGTGGACAAGGCTACCGAGACGAGCACCGAGACGAAGGTTTTCCATCAGCAATTCCTCATCTCTGCCAAGTACATAAAACCAACCCCCTGCGAGGATCGGCAGTTCGTACTTTTCGCTGCAACGATGGTATTCGTTCTCCAACTCCTTAGGAGGCGTCTTGTCAAAATAATCGTATACCCCCGATTCCTTAACCATCTTAAATTTGGTTTCCAGTGGAATCTGCGGGTCGATGTCGGTGTGCATCACCCCACTTTCGGTAATACCAAAGAGTAGATCGGTTCCCATTGTAATTTTATGAAATCAAGAAATAGTATTTATTGCGGCAATGTAACATTTGCAAGAATGTCAGACAAGAGCATGAACCATTTCCGTTAGAGAAGCCCGCGTTTTGCGAGGTTTCGCATCAAGGCCCCGGTTCCGAAAGTCCATGGAGGGATTTGATCGCATGTATTGACACGATTGATCAGGGAACCAAGCAGGGGGGTTTGGATGCAGACGGTGTCGCCGACCTTGTGAGTGAATCCCTGGCCTGGTACATCTCGGTCCTGGATCGGGGCGAACATGGTGCCAAGGAAGAGCATCATGCCATCCGGATATTGATGATGTTTACCGCTACAGTGTTGGACCAGTTCTAGAGGATCCCGGCTGATTTGTTTCATGTTACTGATTCCTTCGAGTCTGAACCCCTCGGGTCCATTGACGGTTAGGCTGATATTGGCCTGACGGATATCGTCGAGGCTGAATTCCTCATCGAACAACCGTATGAAGGGGCCGATTGCACAGGATGCATTGTTGTCCTTGGCTTTGCCGAGAAGAAGGGCACTGCGTCCTTCAAAATCCCTCAGATTGACATCATTGCCGAGAGCAGCACCAGCAACCTTGCCCTTGGAATTAACTGCCAGTACGATTTCCGGTTCAGGATTGTTCCAGTGTGATCCTGGATGGATTCCGACTTCCGCCCCTGTTCCTACGGCAGACATGGGCTGGCTTTTGGTGAAGATTTCGGCATCAGGACCAATGCCGACTTCCAGATACTGGGACCAGGCACCCTGTTTGAGCAGAACCTCTTTAACCTTCATTGCAGAATTAGAACCCGGTTGGATGTCAGCTAGGTTGTCGCCGATCAGTCCGCTGATCTGTTTACGAATCTGTTCTGCCTTGGTCCAGTCTCCTCGGGCCTGTTCCTCGATCACCCTTTCGAGCATGCTTGAGACAAAGGTCACTCCACTGGCCTTAATCGCCTGCAGATCGCAGGGAGCTAAAAGCCAGGGTTTTGTGGGATCACGATTTTCATCAGGTGTGTTGCACAAAAGATCTTCAAGAACCCCGATGAACTCAAGTCCGGAGCATTCGCGAACGGTACTGGCAGGATCTTCCAATTCCAGCAATTCACTGATGGTCGGAGAATGGGGTGCGAGATCATAGACTTTTTTATCAGCGATCCAGACAGGTGAGGGACCTTCAGGGTTTCCAGGGATCCAGGCCCGTCCGATCAGACAGGCGGAATCTTGATCTTTTGGAAGGATTTCTTCAGTTATTAATTGCATCGTATCCATCGATAGAGGGTTTTCATTTTGTTATGAAATAATCTTTTTCCAATGAGACTTCAAATCCATTAAAGTGATGCACAAACCTGATGCATTTAAAACATGCATGGAATCCTAAGGATTTTCAATGATCACCCACTTTAATGCAAATGAAGATGAAGCAAAAACTTAGCGTTGTAGAAAATCTAAACTGCATCTGGCCGGGACATTCAATCTGTGGGGAGGGCCCTCTCTGGATTCCTGAAGAACAGTCACTTTACTGGGTCGATATCGACGGATGCAAAGCCCACCGATATCAGTTCAAAGAAGAGTCGGTTCAAAGTTGGGATTTTCCAGAAAAAACGGGATGGCTGCTTCCTCGTGAAGGACGGTCCGATTTTGTGGCTGGTTGCAAATCTGGAATCTATTGCGTTGACCTGGAAAGCGGAAACCGTGAACGGGTTCTTGACCCGGAACCGGACCTTCCGGGAAACCGTTTCAACGATGCAAAGGTGGATGCAGAAGGAAGGATCTGGACCGGAAGCATGGATGATTTGGAGGAAAATGCCACGGGCTGGCTCTACCGCATCGATCCTGATTGGAGTTTTTCAAAATGGGACGGCCCCTATAAAGTTACCAATGGCCCAGCGATCACGCCGGACGGGAAAACACTGTATCACGTGGATACCTTTGGTCCGTGCATCTATGCTTTCGATAAACATTCCGATGGAAGTCTTTCCAATCGGAGGCTTTTTGCTGAACTGAAGCCAGGGGAAGGAGGCGCTGACGGACTTACAGTCGATGATGAGAATGGGGTTTGGCTGGCACACTGGGGTGGAAGCCGAATCACTCGCTTTTTCCCGGATGGCACCATCGACGGTATCCTCGAAATGCCTGTTCCTCAGGTCACCAGTTGTACTTTTGGAGGACCGGATCGAAATCTGCTGTTTATTACCACTGCAGCAAGAAACCTGGATTTGGAAGGATTCCCCTTAGCCGGAGGAGTCTTTTGTGCCAAAACCTCTGTTACAGGTCAAGCATCGCCTCGATTCAATGGATGAAAAAGTAGTCCCTGTATATCATTCATAATTTACGCGTCTCTCAATTTCATAATTCAATGTATATTTATTTTATCATATTAAATGTATATTTAAGATCATTCATTTTTTTTATAAATTCAAATAATATCTGGCATTGGCGTTTGCCATTACAAGGGATTCTTAACGAGTTAGTGGTTGCAGGATTGTTTTATCTCGTTATTGGCTTGCTATGGATAATCATCAAAAGGAAAAGAATAAGAAAATTATTTTTATTTTTATTTTCTGTTTTGTGGATAGTTATTAATTATATTAATTTTCAGTATGCTAGTACATTTAATTCATTGGTTCCAATATCATGGTTTTCAGAATTAAATAATATTACTTCTCTTGGGAATATCAATGATATTTTAATTCAAAATATTGAAACAAATATGATTTATATGATTGTAATTCCCATAATGTTTTCAGTTTGTTTTATTTTTTGTATCGAAAAATATTGGATTGATCTTGATAAAAGATATTATTTATTCGTGTTTTTATTAAGCGCATTTTTTCAATCCTCTACATTATACGCAGATATCCATCCAAGAATTGAATCAGTTGTGCACAGTCATATTTTAAAATATTGGTACTATAATTATGATGATCAATTAAATAAATCAAAAGAATCAGCTGAGTTAAATTCTTTCTCAGCTGATTTTTTAGAGCGAATTATTGAATATAAAGAAGACAGGCCAATCCTAGTTCCTCAAATCAAAAAAAATATTAATGTTGTAGTCATCATCATGGAAAGCTTTAGAGCTTATGAATTGGGAGTCTACGGGAGTAATCTAAATATTTCACCTAACTTTGATAAATATGCAAAAAAAGGCTTACTCTTCAATAATATATTTTCATCATATAATTTATCAAGAGTTGGGATGTGGTCTGCATTATGTGGTGCACATCAAAATGTAATAGGAGGTTCTGTATTTACAAATTATGAAGATCACAACGTTAAATGTTTATATGACTATTTCAATGAATTGAATTATGAGACTGCATGGATTCATGGTCAAAGTGCTACTTATGATTCTCAAGGTTATTTCATGAACCGTCATCAAGTCAAACATATCAAAGATCGATTAAGTTTTCCTGTAGATTCGGAAATACTAGGTTGGGGCCTTAGTGATAAAGAATTAATGAAATTTTCCTTGGAGTATCTTGAAAATTTAAAGACTCCTTATTTTACTGTTATTCAAACCATTACTAATCATCACCCTTATGTTGCACCAAAAGGATATTTTACAGATTTTGGTTTTAGTGAATCAATAAATAAATTCTTTTCTACATTTAAATACTCAGATGCCATGTTGGGATATTTTTTAGATGAATATTTGAAAACTGAAAATGGTAAAGAATCTCTAATTATCATTACGGCTGATCATGGCAATGGAAAAGAATTAGTAGAAGCTGATCGTAATGAAAAAATTCAAATCCTAAATCAATATCATATACCTCTATTATTTATTTATCCTTCCTCAGGAAAGCAATTAAAAATGACTATAGATGCTCTTGGAGGACATCTTGATATCATGCCAACAGTTTTGGATATAATGGGTATTCCACATCAATACCCAATTTTTGGGAAAAGCTTGATCAGAAATTATAAATACCGTTACGCCAAAGGGAATATAGAAGGAGGTTGGATTTTAGCTGAAAATAGGTTTATTAAAATGCGTAGTAGTAATACTCCTATGAACATCTATGGAGATATCCAGTCACAAAAACCAGGTGATCAGATCTGGATTAATCTTTTCAAAGAGATAGATGATTTACAATTTTGGATGGTTAAGCAAAACAGTAGAGTCTCTTTAAGTCATAAGCTTCATTCTCTAGGATGGAAGTATCATTAAAACAATGAGCATCATTTTAAAAAATACTTAAGAAATAACCTTACTAACATTTATCTAATGTCTTTAAAAACTGCTGTAATTCTTGCTGCTGGAATGGGTATTCGATTAAGCCCGATTGTGGGTATTCATCCAAAGGGACTTTTACAAATAGGAGAATTACCCTTATTGGGTCGATCCTTGAATTTTCTAAAGAAGAATGGTTTTGAAAAAATCCTGATTGTTGTTGGACATCAATCAAAAGAACTAGAAAAGGAACTTGAGAAATATACCAATTGTTTTAATACACAATTTGTTTTCAATGAACGATATTCTGAAACAGGAAGCATGCATTCACTCTTTATGCTTCATGAAAAACTGGATGAAGATTTTCTCCTTCTTGAATCGGACCTTCTATATGGTGATGATGCGTTGAAATACCTGCTACAAACCAAAGAAAGGGATTTGCTGCTCATTTCAGGAAGGACCGGTTCGGGTGACGAAGTATGGATTTATGGAGAAGAGCCAAAAGAGAACAATAATATGGGTCTTGTCAAAAAGATCAGTAAACAATCAAGAGAAGATTTTTTAATGTGTGGAGAACTTACGGGTCTCTCAAAAATATCCAAAGAACTTTTCAATAAAATGTGCGTTCATCATAAGAATAATAATCAATTTCCAAATAATTATCATTATGAAGAGTGTATTTCAGATTTATCCAACCAACATAGTGTAAAATATCTTTTGGTAGATGATCTTGTTTGGACAGAAATTGATGATCCACAACATTATGAGAGGGCATTAAATGAAATATGGCCTTTGTTGAAAAATAAATAAAACATTTCCTTACGATATTCCCTACAGAAAGAATACATGGTCATGCCCTAGATACTTAAGTAAAATCAATTCAAATTTAAAATCAACTGATTAAGAGTTTTTGCGGCTTGTTCATCGGATTTTGCAGTGCAGTTCAGGACCTTAGTCCTCATTCTAGTTAGTTCTTCATTTGATAAAGGACCTAAAGAAATTAGTTTTTCAAGCATTTGAGGTAGTTCTGAAATAGGGCAAACTGCATCTGCATAATCATCTCTAAATTTAAGATCGGCACCTCCTTCAAACCTTTTAGGGATTTGAAGAAAAATCACCCGTTTCCCTGATTTCAAACTAAATTCGCCTCCAGTACTTCCAAAATCTGTGATCAATACCGATGCTTCATCATTAAGAGAATTTATATTTGAAAGTGCATCGACCGAGATATGATTGTATCCAGATAATTCGTCTTTGATATATGTAGAGATGTAGTGTCTCCTTGATTCAAGGGAAGGATGAAGTTTTACCACAAAATTCCACTGAGTATTGTTCCTGAAAAAATCTATAATGCCATTTTTTATGGCATCCATTAAAAGCCGTATTTCAAGTGAGGGAGCATAGATCACTACAGGTTTATTTGAGTTTGGAAAGCATTTTATTTGTGGAACTCTTAGCAATTCTTTGGGATACCCAACATGGTGTAATTCAAACTTAAAAGATGTTGTGTTTGAATTTAAAGATTCATAGGTATAAGGCGGTCTGGTTGGTAACAGGACATGTTGAAAGTCAATGTTTTTTGGTAGGGAGTGGTCAATTGTTTTTGGGAGACAGTAATGAGGCAAATAGACTCTGATAGGAATATCCAGATTTTCTTGACGGATGGTTTCGGTTGTTATACCTAAAATCCACTTAGGACGAATTTGGTATGAAGAAAGTTCTTCGTGGGAGAAATGGTTTAAAGGATCAATCCCCATCGAAAGCAATCTAGACTGAACCTGCTCTCGGTAACGGAGATATTCGAGTCCTGAGCCAATTCTTCTTAATGTAGTGGCGTAATCAAGGTAGATGACTCCAAACTTTCCAGGGAATAGGCGTTCTAAAGCCAAATGAATTGGGGCGAACCAGTCTATGAAATGAAGAGTCCTGAACGTAAAAACAATCGTATTGGGGAGACGCTGAGATAGGTAAAATAATCGTTTTTTTCGCTCTTCATGCAACCCTGGATGGGTCCTGTCCAGAAAGGATAAAAATGATTCTTGACCAAGTCCTAGTTTTAGCGATTTATTGACAAAATACTCTTTCGATCTATGTATGTAGGAACCAACATGTGCCTGCTGATACTTGAGCCAGGCCTTCAACAAAGAGGACAAGACTTATAATGATTCCATTGACTGAAGGACTCTCTCTCCCATTTCCCGACAACCGATTTGGGTTTTGCCATTGGACATGATGTCCCCGGTACGGTAGGTCTCGATAGTTTGGACGACAGCCTTCTGGATCAGGTCGTCGGCCTCACCAAGGTCGAAGGAGTAGCGAAGCATCATCCCTGTAGAGAGGATCATGGCCAGTGGGTTGGCGAGATCCTGTCCTGCGATATCGGGTGCGGAGCCGTGAACTGGTTCATAAAGGCCGATGCGTCCGCCGATGCTGGCGGATGGGAGCATTCCAATCGAACCGGTCATCATGGCCGCAGCGTCACTGAGGATGTCACCAAACATGTTGGTGGTAACCATGGTGTCAAACTGTTTCGGGTCACGAATCAACTGCATTGCGGCATTGTCTGCATACATGTGGTTCAGTTCGATCTCAGGGAAATCCTTGACCACATCGGTCACCACTTCACGCCAGAGTTCCGTGGATTCTAGCACATTGGCCTTATCCACCGAGGTTAGTTTTCTATTCCGTTTCATGGCGATTTTGCAGGCCATCCGGCTGACCCTGCGGATTTCTGATTCGGAATAGATGAGTGTGTTGAATCCAACACGTTCCCCGTTTCTTTCTTCCACTCCCCGAGGTTCTCCGAAATAGATGCCTCCTGTGAGTTCCCGGATCACCATCAGGTCTGCACCTTCAACCACGTCCCGTTTGAGGGTGGAGGCATCGACCAGGTCGCCATAGATCACCGCCGGACGCAGGTTCGCATAGAGTTCGAGTTCGGAACGAAGTTTCAACAAGCCCCGTTCAGGCCTCACCGAAAAATCCAGAGGTTCCCACTTCGGACCTCCGACGGCACCAAGCAGTACTGCATCTGCTTCCAGGCAGGCCTTCAGGGTTTCATCCGGAATCGGTGTTCCAGTCTGGTCATAGGCTGTTCCTCCCACCAGCATTTCGCTGGTTTCGAGTTCATGT
>Ga0187833_10002753_pt1 | contig 18538 bp, 17 predicted proteins | sample ETNtaG_37_FD_167968 | JGI IMG/M metagenome (GOLD analysis project Ga0187833, IMG submission 167968) | Marine microbial and viral communities from oxygen minimum zone, Eastern Pacific Ocean - ETNP2014_SV_400_PacBio MetaG (Illumina Assembly) | ecosystem: Environmental > Aquatic > Marine > Hypoxic...
CAAATCCGCGGACAGAAGCAGCGCCAACGCGGCTGGAAGCTCTCTCCGGCGGCTTGCGTCGCGCCACTGGCGCGACGGTCCGCCTCCGACGTGGCACGCTCCGGAAACCGAATGCATCGGCAAAGAGAAAGCCCGAACGCCCTACGAGTTCGGCGTCAAGGTCTCGCCCGCCACCACCAACAAGCGCCGCAAGGGCGGCAAGTTCATCCTCCATGCCAAGGCCCTGCCCGGCAACCCCTATGACGGTCACACCCTGAAGGAGGTGATCGAGGAAACCGAGGCGCTGACCGGCCGCGAGATCGAACGGGCCTATGTGGATGAGGGCTACCGGGGCCACGATGCGCCGAACCCCCACCGGGTCTTCAAATCAGGCCAGAAGCGCGGCGTCCATGGCCAGATCAAGAAGGAACTTCGGCGGCGATCCGCCATAGAGGCGGTCATCGGCCATTGCAAAACCGACGGCCATCTGGACCGCAACTTCCTCAAGGGCCGCGACGGCGACCAGATCAACGCCGTCATGAGCGCCGTCGGCTACAACCTGCGCCTCATCCTCAAGTGGTTGAGGAAGCTTTTGCGCAAAATCATCGCCGCCATATGGGCCGCGATAACTCCTCGATCAGTGCTCAAACAGGCTTATTAACAGCGGACCAGGTAATCGGCCTTTCGCTCCCTGATTTTGGCGGCGATGTCTTTTTGGGTTCCCGTGGCGTCATGCTTGGAACCGCGCAAGGTCTTGCCGTCGATGGCGACCACGCCAGTAATCCGTTTCCGCAAACCGGCGACCCAGGAAGAGAAAGCCCTCTCAAGGGCTTGCGGGTCGAACAAACGGTAAATCTTGCGGAAGGTCCGCGCCTGGGGAATGCCGTCTTTGAAGGGAAGGAACTGCCTTGGCCAAGCAAGCTGTTCTTGCCCGAGCAACTCAATCTCATCAAAATCATCGGCCCGGCACGGCAGCCCCACAAGCGTCGTCAAAAGCACCTCGTCCAAAGGATTAAGTAACCATCCCCACCACCCGGTGGTCCTCTATCGCCTTGATATGATCCAGAAAATTTACAGTCATGGCCGGAACTCCTTTCCCGGCTATCGGAATCGATACTCCTTAACCTTCCATTAGCAATTTAAGATTTGGCCCTGCGAATTCGCGTAAAAGGCTTATCCCCTTGCGTCCGGCCGGATCGACATTTTGTGTTCTTATGGCTCGTTGCGGCTTTCCTCCCCTCCGCGTCCTTGGCGTTTAATCTTAACGCAATGGACGCGGAGGAAAAGGAGGCGTGATGAGCTCCGGTAAGCCTCGGGATATTGTGGCACCGGACGCAAGGGGATAAGCCTTTCGCGTAAAAACCCTTGCGGATTTACGGGCACCGGCAATCCGCTAATGGCCTGCTATTGCGGCGGTTTGGCTTCGCTGAAAACTTTGAGATCGAGCTTGGCCATCAGTTCGAGCAGCGTGTAAAAGGCGATGGCGACGTCGGTTTCGGCCGAAGTGGCGTCGCTGCTGGCGTTCCAGAGCGCCGTTTCGCCGCTGAGAACGTCAAGCAGCGAGCGCCGTCCCAGTTTCCGCTCCTTGCGCGCGAACTCCAGGAATTCGAAGGCGATATTGGCCTGGTTGCGCAGGATTTCGGCGTTTTCCTTGGCCGTTTTCAGGTTCTCCCAGGAGTTGCGCGTCTGTTCCTCGATCTGGTCGTGGGTGTCGGCAAGCCGTTTGTTCATCGCCGCCAAATCCCCCCGCGTGGCGCGCAGGGTGTTGATCGCCGTCAGGCCAAGGTTGAAATTTAATGGAAATTTGAGCTGGAACTTGCCCAGCATCTCGCGTTTGGTACCGCTGGTCCCATCGACGTTCTTTTTGAGTTTCCACTCGCCGACGGCGTCGAAAGTCGGGAAAAAATCCCTCGCCCTCGACGTTCTCACGTTTTCCCTGGCGATATCTCTCTCCACGCGGGTCGGCGTGCGGCTCTGCACACGGCTCTGCACGCGGCTCAACACGCCGGCGCCTCTGAGTTGCAGATTGTCCTCCAAGGCGGTCTGCACCGCCACCTCCTTGGACATCGGCAGCAGGCCGACCGGAAGAGAAGGCCGGACCAACTCCTCGGGATCGCCGGGGTCTTTCAGAAACACCGCCCGGTAACGGTTCACCGCCACTTGCAAAGCCCCCTCGTCGCGAACCCGGCGCGCCTCCGCCCCCGCCAGCTGCACCTTCGCCTGCAAAACGTCGGTGACCAAACCGGCGCCCCGCTCGACCATGGCGTTCTCCAGTTCCGCCTGCTTCTTGATGTTGCTTTCCGCCTGTCGCGAAAAGGCCAGAACGTCCACCGCCCGCTTGACGTTCAAGTAGGCCTTCGCCCCTTGCAGTAAAATGTCTTGACGCTGCGCCGCCAAAAATACCTGGGACCCCTCCACTCTAAGCTGGGCTATGCGCACGGCGGAATTGATGACGCCGAAGTCCCACAGGCGCTGGGTGAGCGTCAAGTCCAATTCCTTTCTCATCAAGGGTTTGCCATCGGCCTTGGGCTTCCACTGCGCTTCGCGCCCGAAATCGGCGCTAATGTCCAAGGTCGGATACCAGCGGCCGACCTCCACCCGCGCCCGTTCGCGGTGAGCGAAAAGTTCGTCCTCGGCCGCCTTGACTTGGTTGTGGGTTTCGACAAGTTCGGGCAGAATCTCGTCCAGGGTGCCCGCCCGCGCCGGCGGCCCGCCAAGGCATAGGGCGGCTGCCATGAGAAAACTGAGCCCCACCGCCACCTCTAGGCGTTGCCCATGCGACATGCAATATGTCTTTCTAAACTTAAAATATACTACATATGGAAGTAAAATCGACGTAACGCACCATTTGTACTCAAGGGAGCGAAAGGTTGATACCACAAATCTTTCCCCTCTATCAACTTGCGATGCTTCGGTTAATTTTCCATAAACGGAACGTCATTGTCCACCATGGACAAATGGATTTTATCCCCAATAGATGGACTTTATCCACCGTCCGGCGATGCCGTAAAAGCCATTTCGCGCGGTTCGCCGCTCGAACAAGCCGTTCCGGCCGGCCTCGCCGTCAACACCGGCAACGGCCACATCCAAGGGGTCGCCTATTACTCCGGATGCCTCGGTCCCGTGTCTTTTCGACGCCATCGACCGCCGCGTTCAAAGATCAGGAAGCGCGGCGTTTCCTCGATCCGGCGGTGGTCCTTGAAAGCGGCGGCGAAAAATGGACCATTATCAATGCGAACGCGCCTCGCCGCGCCGCTTCCTTTTGGCATTCCTCGTAGGCTTTGCGCAGTTCGCCTACCTTGTCTTCCAGGCGGCCGATCTCGGATTTGGTCTTGTTGATTTCCGTTTTCGTGGATTCGATTCCGGCTTTGGCGTCGGCGATTTCGCCCTTGTAGGAGTCGACCAGGGCCTTCAATTCATCGCGGCGGGCGCTTAATTTAGCCAACTCTCCTTCATATTTCTCGATCAGGGCATCGTACTTGTTGCGCATCTGCTCACCTTGGGCCGTGTGATCGCGGTCGTATATTTGCCGCGTCCCCTTGAGAGAGTTCAAGAGCCCCAGCTTTTGCGACCAGGCCTTGTCGGCGGCTTTGTATGTGCTGCTGGCGATCTTTAACTTTTTGGCGGCATTGCGTAATTTATCCTGAAGGGCGGCCAGGTTACCCTGCAAATCCTTCAGGGCGTCCGTCTTCGCCGCCAACTCTTTTTCGGCGGCCTGGAGCTGCTTGAGAAGATCGGAGCAATCCTTCTTTTTCTTCGGTTTCGGGGTGGCGCCTTGCGGTTTTACGTGGTCGAATTCCCACTCCTTGAGCTTGATGGGGCAGTATGATTTCTCCAACCCCTTGACCTTCTCCAGGAAGGCTTTGAACTTGGCGAAGTTGGCCACCTTCGTCTTGTAAATTTGGCGGGCTCTCTTGGTGGCGGCTTCCAACTTCCTCCTGTTAACGCCGGCGACGGTGTCGGAGTCGACCTCTTTGGTCCACTCCTCCGTTTCCACCACGGGGCCTTTCGTTGAGAAATGAATACCCTTATAGGGCTTCCACTTTCCCCCCTCGCAGACCAGCATGTTAAAATACCGGGCGTTGATGTAGTAGACGGGCATCTTGATGGTAATCGAGCTTATACCCATGGTGTGGAAGCCGGCCAGGGCGTCCGGGTCCTTGAACAGGTCACCGGAATTGGCGAAATTTTCACTGAAAAGGTAGCCTGCCAGTTCTATGGCCGCGACGGCGACCCCGCCGGTCACCAGACCGCCGGCTATGCCAATGGCCGCCGTCAGCTTGCCGACGGCGTTGCGCATTTCGGCAAAAGCTTGGGTCGTCCCGGCTCGCGTGGCTCTGGCGACAGCGTTGTGTTCCTCCACCTCCAAAGTCGGGAAACCGGCGGCAATGGGCAGGTTCTCTAGGGGCTCGGTGATCAGGGAGAGGATGCGGTAGTCGCATTCCTCGCAATCGTCCTTCTCCTCCTCGCCGTCATCCGTCGTCGTGTGAAAGCCCTCCGGCGGCGGTTTTTTGGGTGGCTGGGGCAGCACCAGCTTTTTCTTCTTCGGCGGCGTCGTCACCACAAAACCGCCAAGGCGCTTGATCTGGTCGCTCAGCCCTCCCCAGTCCTGTTTTCGGCGCGACCCTCCGTAAGACTCCGGGACTTCCTCGTATCCGAGGTTTTCCTTGGCACGGGTTTCTGAACCCTTACGAGCTTTGTCCGCTTCGATGGCATGATTTGGCCTGGGAACGCTATGTGGTCCGCCGCAGGGTTGCTCTGGGACCGTTGTGGTTGTCGGCGGTGGAGGACTGGTTGCCGGGCCGCTCTCGCCATCGGATGTCGTCGGGGACGGCGGAACGGGAACGTCGATGGTCTCGGTGGGGCCCGGGGTCGAGCACTCTCGGGTGTCGCCGCCAACACCCGGCTCGTAGCAGGTCGTGCAGGTCGTCTTCGTCGCCGCGTCGTAAGTCGTCGTGCAGACCGGCGCCGAGAACGCCGGCGGCGCAAAAACCAACAGCGTCGCCAGCGTGACGATAGCCAATATGGCAACTCGCCGGTAATGATCCACGTTCACCTCCCAGCCAAGTATCGTGAGCGTCGGCAGCGCTCAGGTGAATGCCTGTTTTCCAGATAATCTTCAAACCCGTGGGCGACAATGCCCAAATACCACCGCCACTGAAAAAATTTTGCTTTCGCGGCACCGCCGCCGCCGCAATATGACCCCACTGCTCGGCGGCCTCATCTTAGCTAGACCCCGTACCTCGCGGGCCGTAAAATGGAGCCAATGCGCTCGTTCGCTTTTTACGTCGGGGCTGCCTTCGCCGAAATTGCCGGCTGCTTTGCTTTTTGGGCATGGCTGCGGCTGGGGAAGAGCGTATTTTGGCTATTGCCGGGCCTCGTCCTGCTCGTCTTATTTGCATTACTGCTAACCCGCGTTGATGCGCTTTTTGCCGGTCGGGCCTACGCCGCTTACGGCGGTATTTATATCGTCGCCTCGCTTTTGTGGCTGTGGACCGTCGAAGGCGTTCAGCCTGACAGATGGGACCTTATAGGGGCGCTCGTATGTTTGATCGGCGCCGGAATTATCTTCCTGGGGCCAAGGCCGGCTTAAATAACCAAACGACGGCTCGAATAGCCTATTTCCGCTTCCGATGCGGGGGGCCGCCGCCGCCCAACGCAATCGCAATGTACCAAAATTGCGATTGTTATCATGTCTATGTGGTCAGGACTTGCATGGCCATATTCCTTTTCATCGGCCATGCGCAGGGGAAGTCCACGGAAAAAATGTGGTAATGCAAGACGTGAGATCATTGCTCGCGAGTTGGCTTATCCACCACCAATGATGAGAGTCGACCCTCTGTTTTTAGAGTATGGAGCATAGCTATCGCGCTTGGCGCTGGATTCATCCTCAACCCAACTGCCGCGACTTCAAGAATAAATGCCACTTTCGCATAACCATGAGTATTTTGATCCGCGCATTGCTCCTTAATCAGCTCGCAATTGACGGAAGGTAGCCTGAAAGCAAACCGCTGAGAATCAGCGGCATGTGACCAGTGGCGAACTGCCATGGGGGAAGCATAGAGAGCGCGGAGCGCCGCTAAACTTTTCTCCGTGAACTCAGTGCCGTCTCTGTGCGCTCTGTGTTGAAAAACAACATCTGCCCCGCCGAAGCCGTGCCGGAAGAAAAAGGTAAATTTGAACACAGAGCGCAAAGAGCAAGCAGGGAGATCACGGAGATACCCCGCCCGTCATCAACACCGAAGACCAGCCAACCGGCGTTTCCCAAAACCGGACGCTGAGCGCAAAAGATGGGATCAAGTCTTGAATGTTGAATTTCTGCCGTGAGCCGTCGGATGATAGACGGCGCCGGGATATTCGATGCGCAAGGCGCAAAGGCCGTGCCATGGGGGAAACATAGAGGGCGGTGGACGGAAATTCAACATTCAAGAACTGACCCCATAGTTCTTTTCAAGACCTGACCCCATGGCTCGCAAGGGTCGTTGCAGTTTTTGGCGACGTTCTGAATCGAGCCTGGGGCGGGCGAAAGGAGATAGGGAAATGACCGACCGAGATACAAATAACAATTCCGTGATCTGGCCGGCAGGCACAATCTCAGGTTTTTTCACAGCAAGCGGTCACGGGAATCCAGACGAAAAATCATTTCGCCACCCCGCAGTAAAGGTTTCCTTTCACGGCGGGAAAGGCGAGGACAATAACTTGGTCGGCATGTTGGATACTGGGGCCGATCTTTGCACAATTGATCAGGGATTAGCCGACCGCCTCGACTTAGAGGACGGCGGAGAAATGCCGGTAATTCTGGCTGGACACAAGTCGGTTCGCATCATGAAGAAGGGGACCATTCTCTTGGCGGGCCACGAATACACACTATCAGGTAAATTCTCCGCCGCGCCACTACGCGAGAGCGGCAATCAGTACGACATCCTGCTCGGCATGGATTTCTTGCGGCATTTTAGCCTGTACGTGAATGCCAAAACCGACGAAGTCAAAATCACGTTCCTAGGAATCGATTAGGAGGGTTTTTCGACCACCCCCCCCAGAACGTCCGCTCCGGGCCACAACCGCCCCCCCGATGCGGAGCCTCCAAAGGTCCGTAATGCGGCAATATCCCCCCCGCAAGCTCGCCGCTACACCGGAGGGGGCAAGCCCTCGGTCGGGGTATCATCGCCGATCTGCACGTCCTGGATCTTTTCGCCGCGGCTGACGATTTTCTTCGCCGACGTGCTGATCTGGCCGATATCCTTGGCCGCCAAGTTGAAGTGGCCTTCCAGGCTGTCCACCCTTTTGTCGAGCCTGGCGACGTCTTCCAGCATCCTCAAGACCTCGACCTGGATAACGCCGGCCTGTTCGCGCATGCGGACGTCCTTGAGCACGGCGCGCACCGTGTTCAGGGTTGCCATCAGGGTCGTCGGCGAGACAATCCAGACCTTGGCCCGGTAGGATTTTTCGACGATGTCGGGAAGGCTGGCGTGCAATTCGGCGTAGACCGCTTCCGAGGGCAGGAACATCAGCGCCGATTCGGCGGTCTCTCCGGGAACGATGTATTTCCCGGCGATGTCGTTGACGTGGACCATGACGGCGGCGCCGAAATAGCGGCGGACTTTTTTTAGTGTCGCTTCGTCTTTCGCTTCGCGCAACGCGTGATAACTCTCCAAGGGGAACTTGGCGTCAATGACGATGGCGCCGGGCGGGTTTGGTAGCTTAATCAAGCAGTCGGCGCGCTTGCCGTTTGAAAGGGTCACCTGGAAGTCGAAAGCCGAAGGCGGCAGAATGCTGGTGACCAGGTCGTTCAACTGGATTTCGCCGAAGGCCCCGCGCGCCTGCTTGTTGGAGAGGATGTCCTGGAGGCCGACCACCTGCTCGGAAAGGTCGGTGATGTTCTTCTGCGCCGCGTCGATGACGGCAAGGCGTTCATGGAGGCTTCTCAGCCTTTCCCCGGTCTTTTCCGTTTGCTCGGAAAGACTGTCGCCCAAACGCTTGGCGAGCGCTTCCAGGCGCTCGTTGATGCCGGTCTGCGCCAGCTGTTGGCGTCCCGCCAGTTGGGCTTGCGCCGCCGCCAGGCTTTCGGCCGATTCGGTGAGCCGCGCCAACCGCATGGCGGCCTCGGCGCGGGCCCGCTCGGAGCGCAGCAACGCCACCAGGACAATGACAAGGATCGCCCCGGCCGCCGCCAATATGAGAAAAGTCTCGTTCATGCCCGCCGCCCCCATAGGTCTTTGCGAACCTTGCCTCGGGGCGCCGCAAAAGGCAAACCCCGCCTCAGATCAAAACGCCGGCGACGGCTCCCGTCAGACAGGTCGCCAATGTCCCCGAGACAATGGATTTCAAACCCAGGCCAGCGATCATTTGCCGGCTTTCGGGAACCATCGTCGCGAGACCGCCAATCATGATGCCCAAGCTGCCGAAGTTGGCGAATCCGCACATCGCGTAGGTCATGATCAGACGCGAACGCTCGGAAAGCGCATCGGCCGGCAGGTTGGCGAGCTCCATATAAGCGATGAACTCGTTGAGGACGGTCTTGGCGCCCATCAGCGCGCCCGCCGTTTGCGCCTCCGTCCAGGGGACGCCCATCAGCCAGGCGACGGGAGCCATGATCCAGCCCAAAATCCTTTGCAAGGTCAACGCCCCGCCGGCGACGTCGGGCAGCAACCCGAGCGACTGGTTAACGATGCTGACCAGGGCGACCAGAACAATCAGCATGGCGACGACGTTGATGAGCAGACCGACCCCGTTCAAGGTTCCCCTGGTGATCGCCTCCATGCTGCTGTTGTCCTCGCAGGCGATGACAACGATGTGGCGGCCGGCTGTTTCCCCTTCGCCGGGAACCATCAGTTTCGCCACCATGATGGCGGCGGGAACGTTGATCATGGAGGCGGTGAGAATATGGCCGAGGGCGTCCGGGATGACGGGGCCGAGGATGGCCGCGTAAAGCACCATGACCGTGCCGGCGATGGTCGCCATGCCGCAGGTCATCACCGTGAACAATTCGCCGCGGCTCAACGATTGCAAGTAGGGGCGGACGAGAAGGGGGGCCTCGACCATGCCGACGAAAATGTTGGCGGCGGCCGAGACGCCAACGGCGCCGCCGACGCCGAGCGTCCTTTGCAACAGCCAGGCGAAGGCCCCGACCACGGCCGGCAGAATCCGCCAGTAAAACATCAGCGCGCTCAAGGCGCTCAATACCAGAATCATCGGCAGGGCCTGGAAGGCGAGAATGAAGGTGGCGGCGGGGAATGCTGCCTCGAAAGGGACATCGCCGCCGCCAAGATAGCCGAAGACGAAGGAGGTGCCCGCCTTGGTCGCCGTCTCCAGCGCCGCCACGGCGGAGTTGAGCGACAGGAAGAAAGCCTTGAAAAACGGCACTTTGAGGAGCACCAGGGCGAGCACGAACTGAACCGCCAATCCGCCGCCGGCGATCTTCCAGGTGGCCCGCCGGCGGTTCTCGCTGAGGGCCCAGGCCAGCGCCGTCAGCGAGGCGATGCCGAGAAGACTCTGCCAAATCAAGGTTCGCCCCTCTCGCCGGTGGATGAGGTTGGCCACTATAATGAAGCCGCCGCCGACTTCCTATCCTTGACGGCGGCGGACCGAGGCCATATGTGAATCCGGCGCCAAACATACGCGAGACATGCAATATCCCCATGGCCGTCCTGCCCATCATCATCGCCCCGGACCCCCGCTTGAAAGCTTGTTGTGAACCGGTGGAGCAAGTCAATGGCGAGATCGTCAAGCTCATGGACGACTTGCTGGCAAGCATGTACGCGGCCCGTGGCATCGGCTTGTCGGCGCCGCAGGTGGGCGTTTGCAAACGGGTTATCGTCGTCGACACGGCGCGCCGGGAAGAGGAGCCGAAGCCGCTGGCGATGGCCAATCCAGAGATCGCCTGGGTCTCGGAAGAGATGGTCGGCCTCGAAGAAGGCTGCCTGTCGTTTCCCGAGCATTACGCCCAGGTTACCCGCCCGGCCCGGGTCGGGATGCGTTATCTGGATCGTGGCAACACCATTCGGGAGATCGAAGCCGATGGTCTGCTCGCCAGATGCCTGTTCCACGAAATGGATCATTTGGACGGGGTTCTGTTCGTCGATCATCTATCTTTGTTGAGGCGCGGCATGATCCTCCGCAAACTGGTCAAGATGAAGAAACTGGAAGAGGCCGACGCCGTCTAGGCGACGCTCCCGCCATGCCCTGCCTGCGCCTTGTTTTCATGGCGAGCGCTGAATTCGCGCTGCCCGTTCTGGCCGCCCTGCTGGACGCCGGGCACGAGATCGTTTGCGTCTATTCGCGGCCGCCCCGGCCGGCCGGCCGCGGCCACCGGGAACGTCCTTCGCCGGTGCATGCTTTCGCGGCGGAAAAGGCCATTTCGGTCCGCACGCCGAAGTCCCTGGACGGCAAGGACGATCAGGCCGCCTTCGCCGCCCTGGCCGCCGATGCCGCCGTCGTCGCCGCCTACGGCCTGATCCTGCCGGCGCCGGTTCTCGATGCGCCCCGGCTCGGCTGCCTCAACGTTCATGCCTCGCTGCTGCCGCGCTGGCGCGGGGCGGCGCCGATAGAGCGGGCGATCATCGCCGGCGACGAGCAATCCGGCGTCACCATCATACGAATGAACGAAGGCCTGGACAGCGGACCGATGGTGCTGGGCGAGAGCGTTCCGATCACCGCCGAGACGACGGCCGGGGACTTGCGCGGCGCCCTTTGCGGGCTCGGCGCGCGTCTGATCGTCGAGGCCCTGGACGGCCTCGCCGAAGGATGCCTGACGCCGATGCCGCAGCCGTCGGACGGTGTCACTTACGCCCGCAAACTGGACCGCGGCGAGGGCCGTTTGGACTGGTCGCGGCCGGCTGCGGAACTGGAGCGCCTGGTCCGGGCGCTCGCCCCCTGGCCCGGCGTCTGGTTCGAACATCAAGGCGCTCGCATCAAGGTACTGGCGGCGCAAGTGGTGGAGGCGGCGGGAACAGGTTCTCCCGGCACCGTCCTTGACGACCGGCTCGCCGTCGCCTGCGGCGCGGCGGCGGCGGAACAAGGGGCGCTCAGGCTTGTCCGGGTGCAGCGGGCCGGCAAGCAAGCGGTGGCGGCAGAGGATTTCCTGCGCGGCTATCCTCTGCCGCAAGGCAGCCGGCTATCGTGAACGAAACCGCCCGGCCCACCCCGTCAGTCCGGGTTCTGCAACACCGGCGCCGATCTCTCGATCAGGCGAATTTTTTCGATGCCCTGTTTCATATCCGACATGATGAATTCGGAGCGCTTCACCGGTCCGCCCGAATCCGGGGTAGGGAACAAGCGATGCCAAGCGTTCATCTTGACGCCGAGCGAGCAAAGCTCGCCGCCGATGGTGGTGTGGTAGCTCCCGATCAGCTCTTCCACCTGGCGGAAGCGCTCGGCGGTGATGTTGTCCCACATGTTCTTGGTGGAGCGGTCGAAAGTCTCGAAGCGGCTGGTGATGGTGGCTAAGAGTGTGTTGAAGATGGAATCCATCCGTTCGCAGGTTTTCATCAGGTTGGCGTCGCTTTTGAGTTGCCAGTTCTCTCTGATCTCTTTCAAGGATTTCAGGAACTCCTCGATGACCGGCCCGACCTGGTCCAGGCATTGCCGGTAATAGGAAAACGACAGAAAAATGTCGCCGTAATCCTCCAGAAACCTGGGCACCTCTTCCAGCTTTATGTCCAGCTTGCCGGCCATGACCTCCAGTTTTTCCCGGGCTTTTTTGATGTCCGGCTCCCGGAACAGGGCAACGATGTCAGCGAAGTTCTGGATCTCCACGTCGCTGTCGCCATAGACTTCCATGATCAGCGGATGGGTGAAAGAGGTCATGTAATCTTTTAGTTCCTGGGCTTTCGCCTCCGACAACTTGAGGGATTCGACGTTATTGACATCAATGCCGTGTTGGCGTAGCGCGATGCGCAAGGAATAGACATCGTAACTGGGCAACTCCCCCAGCTTGCGCATGAGGATGAGGTCGGGATGGCTCGGTGTTTGCGGCCAGTCGAATTGCCCCCCCAGGGCTTCGATCTCCACCTGCCCGCTGCCGGAATGGAGGTCATCGAAAAACTCGACGACGCTTTCAAGGCGGGCGTTTTTGATCAGCCGCGCCCTTTTCAAGGCCTTCGTTTCGACGGGAAGAATGGACAGGGGGAGGATGTGCAGGGAATCCCTGTCGACATTACTGATTCCCGCCGATTCCTGCTCGCTCATTGCCTGCTTGTGTCCGCTGATTTGGGGCCGGGCCATTGGCGGTCACGGGATGGGGAAAACAACTTAGCAAATTAATCCGCCGCCGAAAGCTCTGTCTTGCGAATAAACGGTCGATTAAGGCTCCGCCTCCCGGCTACAACAGGGCCATGCCCCGCTACAAGATCACCGTCGAATACGACGGCAGCGGTTTCGTTGGCTGGCAACGTCAGAAAAACGGCCTCGGCGTTCAGCAGGCGATCGAGGAGGCCATCGCCGGATTCTCGGGCGAGACCGTCACCCTGTTCGCCGCCGGACGGACCGACGCCGGCGTCCACGCCTTGGGCCAGGTGGCCCATTTCGACTTGCAAAGGGAGTTCGACACGGACACCGTCCGCGATGCCGTCAATTTCCACGTCAAACCGGCGCCGGTGTCGGTGCTCAAGGCCGAGCCGGCTAAAGCCGATTTCGACGCCCGTCGGTCGGCCCGTCAACGCGCCTATCTCTACCGCCTCTGCAACCGCCGGGCGGAGCCGGTTCTGGAACGCAAACGCGCCTGGTGGGTGGCCACGCCCCTTGACGCGGCGGCGATGGCGGATGCGGCGCGGGTGCTGACGGGCAAGCATGACTTCACCACCTTCCGCGCCATCAATTGCCAGGCCAGGTCTCCGGTCAAGACCCTGGATGTGCTCGACGTTGCCCGCGAGGGCGATTTTATTCTTATCCGGGCTCGCGCCAGGTCTTTCATGCACCACCAGGTACGCAACATCGTCGGCACCCTGAAACTGGTCGGCGAAGGCAAGTGGACGGCCGAGGACGTGACGGCGGCGCTGGAGGCTCGCGACCGCGCCCGCGGCGGCCCGACGGCGCCGGCGCAAGGGCTCTACCTGGTGGAGGTGTTATACCAACGCCGCTGATCCCCGACCCCTGATCGGCGGCCTCCCAGCCCCGTCGGGGAAGCGAGGAAACCGATCCTCCGGCGGCGGCTAAAACATTTCCTCGGCGGAGGCGCTAATGAAGACGCTCAATAGCAGATCGAGGATAACCACGCCGGCCGCGACGATGGCGGACACGTCCAGGGCGACACGGGTGACGAACCAAGCGTAGGCAAGGATCAGGGCAAAGACGACAAGGCCGAAAAAATTGGCCGCCTGTTCCGGCAGGATTCCCGCCATCATCATAATCGCCAGCGGCAGGTAGACTCCGTTCTGCAGCACGGAGGCCCAATTGTAAGCGGTGATGTAACCCAAATAATGTTTTTCCCGGTCCAGCATCTTGGCCATCGTCACCATGATCAGGGGGAAGGCGACCCAGGATATGACGTAGGCGATGACTTCCACGAAAGCGAACCGCATGGGATGGACCGCCACCTCTCCCGCCGCGAAGCGCATGAACAACAGCACGGCAAAGAGGGGGGCGATGATGACGGCGGCGTAAAAGGAGCGCCAGAACCCTTCCAGGGTGATATTGAAAAAAGTCATGCCGCCGGCGTCGAAACGGGCCAGCCGGTAGGCGCCGTAAAGAGAGGTGGCGGCTTCCCGCGCCGTCAGCATCGGTTTTCCCGCGGTTTCCCCGCTTCTTTAACGAAGTACCTTTCGAGCACGGCTTGGTAGATTTCCGCCAGGGCTTTGATGTCGGCGACGGCGACGTTCTCGTCAACCTTGTGCGCGGTCTCGCCGATGAGTCCAAATTCGGCGACGGGGCAATAATCCTTGATGAAGCGGGCGTCCGAGGTGCCGCCGGTGGTGCCGAGTTCCGGCCGCCGCCCGGTGACGTCCTCGACGGCGGCGGCGAGAACATCGCTCAACGGACCCGGCGGGGTGAGGAAGGCTTCGCCGTTGACCTCCACGGCCAGGTCGAAGTCTCCGCCGACGTTTTCGCAACGATTCCTGATCCAAGTTTCCAGGCTGTCGCCGTCGTGCCGGCTGTTGAAGCGGATGTTGAACGCCGCCGTCGCCCTGGCGGGGATGACGTTGGCGGCCTGGTTGCCGACATCGATGGTTGTGATCTCCACCTTCGATGGCTGGAAATGCTCGCTGCCGTCGTCAAGAGGCGCCTCGTTGATGGCGGCAAGCATCCGCAACAGCCGGGGGATGGGGTTGTCGGCCAGATCGGGGTAGGCGGAGTGCCCTTGCGTCCCCAGCACGGTGAGGTATCCGTTGAGGTTGCCGCGGCGGCCGATCTTGATCATTTCGCCAAGGGCGCGCGGGTTGGTGGCTTCGCCGACCAGGCAGGCGTCGATGACTTCGCCGTTCTCCCGCATCCATTTCAGCACCTTGGCCGTGCCGTTGATGGACGGCCCCTCCTCGTCGCCGGTGATGAGCAGGCTGATGGAACCGCCGAAATCGCCGCCGGCGGCGGCCAGGAAACGGGCGGCGGCGGCGGCGAAGCAGGCGATGGCGCACTTCATGTCGGCGGCGCCGCGGCCGTAAAGCCGCCCGTTTTCGATGCCAGCGCCGAAGGGATCTTGCGTCCATGCGGCGGCGTCGCCGACCGGCACCACGTCGGTATGGCCGGCGAAGCAGAAATTTGGCGCGCTGGCGCCGTAACGGGCATAAAGGTTGTCCACATCGGCCGTGCCGGCCTCGGAAAAGGGTAGCCTGCGGCAGGTGAATCCGAGCCTCCGCAAGGCCCCTTGCACAACATCGAGGGCGCCGCCGTCCTCGGGCGTGACGCTGGCACGGCGGATCAGCGCTCGGCTCAGTTCAATCGGGTCGATGTCCTTGGTCATTCGACTTCCGGCGAAAGGAACAGGTCAGTTCCTGAGCAGCTCGTTGATGGACGTTTTCGAACGGGTTCTTTCGTCCACCGTTTTGACGATGACGGCGCAATACAGGTTGGGACCCGGCGAGCCGTCGGACAACGGCTTGCCGGGCAAGGTGCCGGGCACCACCACCGAATAGGCCGGCACCCGTCCGAAATGAATATCGCCGGTGGTTCTGTCGACGATCTTGGTGGACGCGCCGATGAAAACGCCCATGGACAGCACCGAACCTTCCTCGACGATGACGCCTTCGGCGACCTCGGAGCGGGCGCCGATGAAGCAGTTGTCCTCGACGATCACCGGCTCGGCTTGCAAGGGCTCGAGAACGCCACCGATGCCGACGCCGCCGGAAATGTGGCAGTCCTTGCCGATTTGCGCGCACGAGCCGATGGTTACCCAAGTATCGATCATGGTGCCGCCGCCGACATAGGCGCCCAAATTCACGAAACTCGGCATCAACACCGCGCCAGGCGCGATGTATGCCGAGCGGCGGACAACGCAATGGGGAACGGCGCGGAACCCCGCTTGCCGGAAACGCGCCTCGTCCCAGCCGGCGAATTTCGACTGAACCTTGTCGAACCAGGATGCCCCCCCCGGCCCGCCGGAAATGGTCTCCATGTCGTTGAGGCGAAACGACAGCAGCACCGCCTTCTTGAGCCACTGATTGACTTTCCAGTCGCCGACGCCGCGCCGTTCGGCGACCCGGACCTGGCCTGTATCGAGGAGGTCGAGAGCTGTTTCGACGGCGTCGCGGACGTCTCCTATGCCGGCAAGGGTAACGGTGTCGCGCGATTCCCAGGCGGCGTCGATGGTGGCTTGTAGGTCGGCGGGATTCATGGCGTTCCGGCGAGCAGATGAAATTGTCGATACGGGGCCTGGAACATGGGCCAGGCGAAGCAGCCTGTCAACGACGGGAGGGGGGTCAAGCGGAGCAATCGACTGAACGCGGGTTACGGAATATTAACGATGATGTACATCGTGGTCTTGTCCGTGGCGCGGCCGGTCTCGAAGCCCCGCGCGAGGCCATGCCGGCCCTGACTGAAGGACGCGGCTGCGTGGGCCCTGATATAGACCGGACATATCACGTGTTACTGAGAGCGCGAACCGACGCTGTTGCCGTGCTGCTGTTGCCGTGCTATTTTTCCGCCTCGACAGTGGCTCGTATGTCAAACCTGTCGGGTTGGTCCGCGAGGGGGGGGTATGCTCGGCTCTGTTCCGCCGGCGAGGCCCCTGGCCCGAGGGCTGTCGTGGCAGGGTTCGTTGCGATATACCTGCTCTTCGCATAGTTGACGCTCAACGCTTTCGGATACGAAACACTTCTAATACTTTGAGGGGCGCCATGCCTAGAAGGATCATCCCAGACGTCGTCAGCGAACAGCACATCTGCGAGCAACCGGAGATGAGCACGGTCTCCGAGGCCGCCAAACATATGTACGACTGCAACGTGGGCGCGTTGGCCGTGGTCGACGATGAAGGCCGCCTCAAGGGCATCGTCACCGAGCGCGACATGACGCGCCGCGTGCTGGCCCGGAACCGCAGTCCCAAGCAGACCAAGCTTTCCGACATCATGACCAAATCCCCGGACACCCTCTCGCCCAATGACACCGCGCGCGACGCCTTGGAGCTGATGCGGACGCACAACTACCGGCATGTCCCGGTGGTGGACGGGGAACAGCTCGTGGGCATGGTTTCGATCCGCGATCTCTACGCCATCGTCAAGGTCGAGCTCGAGGAAGACATGCGCGAGACCGAGGCCTTCGTCTTCGGCGACCGCTACGGCGCCTGATCCCCCGCCCCGTCCGGCAACGACAGCCGGTTCAACATGCTCCGGCCGCGGCTCCACCTGGAGCGCCTCCACGCCCGCATGGCCGGCGTCCTCGTCGAATGCCTTCCCTTCGACGATTTCATCCCCCGCCACGACCGCGCCGACGCGCTCTTCTACATCGACCCGCCATATTTCCGTTGCGAGGAAGACTACGGCAAGGGGATGTTCGCCCGCTCCGACTTCGAGGTCCTGGCGGATATTCTCGCCGCCCTCAAGGGCCGCTTCCTGCTCAGTCTCAACGACACGCCCGAGGTCCGTGATATCTTCGCCGCCTTCCACATCGAGGCGGTGGAGACGCGCTACACGATCGGCCAGGCCGACCGGACCCAGGCGGCTCGCGAGGTCATCATCTCGGACGGGCCGCGTGACGGTGACGGGTTAATTAAACAGCCGTCGTTGCTTTAACGCCCTGCGTTCTTGGCGGCCTGTTCAACCCATTCGGCGAATTTTGTGTGGTCCGTTTAGCGCCCGGAAGCAGACCTCAACGCCTGGAATGTCTGTTATCCTGTCCAAAGGAGACGGAAACCAATATCCGCGGGCAGGTCTCTTCATAGCCAAGAAGCGGACATTTACGACGCAGATTGGTTGCCGGCCTCACCGGCTCGCCGCAACAGTGGGCCGGTTCCGGTTCATCAGGCGCTGCCCGGGAACCCTTCTTCAATGGGTAGGTCGGGATTACGGGACCACTCGTTCCACGATCCGAAGTACATCCGGACATCCTTGACCCCGGCGTCCTTCAGGGCGATGAACGTGTTCGCCGCCCTGGCCCCTTTGAAGCAGTAGATGACCACAGGCGAATCCTTCGTGATGCCGACGGTCTGGCATTCGGCCATGACCTCGTCTTTGGATTTGAAAACCGGCCCGTGGGCACTTGGCTTCATAAACCGGTACCATTCAATCCATTTTGCGCCGGGGATGCGCCCCTTGCGCGGGCAGAAATCCTTACCGTAGGGCGACGAGCTTTCCGCGATCCATTCATCCACGTCGCGCACGTCCAGTTTTACGATGGCCGGATCGTCCAGGGTTTCCAACATGGTGTCGACATCGACCATGATTGCAGCCGCGGCCGGGTCGGCGTCAAAGGTCTTCGGTTCAATATCCGGCACTTCGGTGGTAACCGGCAAGCCTTCTTCCGTCCATGCATGGAAGCCGCCGTGCAGAACGAGGGCCTTTTCATAGCCAAGGAATTTCAAAAGGTAGTAACCGCGGCACGATTGGCCGAACCCAGTATTCATGGACTCTTCATAGATCACAGCCGTTTCAGCACCGGATAACCCGGCACCGCTGAACGCCTTCAAGAAGGTGTCCTGCAACTCGGCCATACCTTCCTCGGACGACATCGCCAGATAGGTGAAAATTTCGTGGATATTTACGGCACCCTCAATGTGGCCGGCGACATAGGATTCCGAGTCGCGGGTATCGATGAGGACGATGGCGTCACCCTTGAGAAGCTCGGCAAGTTCGTTCGCTTCAATAAGCACCTTGTCGGACATTTCTATTTCTCCCTGATTATAAAGAATTGATTGGGGTCTCTGCAAAGCGCATCGCCTGAATCATTAGCTTGACACCGTGTTCCGAGGTTCGTCAATGGCGTCTTAGGTTTTGGCCCGAGACGGTTGTTTTAGTGTCGACCGTCATGTCCGCTTTGGGTCTTGGCTGTGTAAGAACGTAGCTGAACAACTGTCTTGCTTATCTGATTTCCGATTGCTCCCGGTTTGGGACCGATTTTCGTAATATTAGCTCTGGAGTCCGTTGTGGCTGTTTTTGGGCGTTCCGAGAGGAGATATTGCCGCCGGACGGCAGGCAGA
>Ga0187833_10002754_pt1 | contig 18534 bp, 9 predicted proteins | sample ETNtaG_37_FD_167968 | JGI IMG/M metagenome (GOLD analysis project Ga0187833, IMG submission 167968) | Marine microbial and viral communities from oxygen minimum zone, Eastern Pacific Ocean - ETNP2014_SV_400_PacBio MetaG (Illumina Assembly) | ecosystem: Environmental > Aquatic > Marine > Hypoxic...
TGGCAGTTACTGACTTGTCCGTGATCCACATAAAGATAATCAGAATCATAATTGCCCCAACAAGCCACTGTTCCCGCGTCATTTTGCCATGTTTCTCAAGGTCAAGTTTTAATTTATCGACAGCACCTGATAGATCTTTTACCTCAGGCTTAAAAAGAAGTGGAAGCAAAAAAGCCATTACTATTGACATAATGACAGTGTAAAAGACTCCCATCCTCATCCATTCAAAAAAGGAAATGTTAGGACTGACATAATCCTCTAGAAATCCGATCATAATTGCATTCCGGGCTCCTCCTGTTGGACTCATTGGTGCACCCACCATACATCCAACTGCTATAGATATCATCAGGAGTTTACCAAGATTGGGAGCCGGAATTGTCTTATTCGTCAATGTATACAAAGCGAGAGCAATTGGAACATACATAGGCGCAATGGACGCCTCATTTATAAAGGCTGAAGGAATTGCTGTACCAAGTAATAGACCGAGAACAATATTTCTTGTTTTGTTGCCGGAGAGCCTTACCACAAGCATCCCTATTCTTTTATCCAACCCATATTTGACCAGTGTTGATCCAATAGCCAGTGATCCCGCGATAAACCAGACAGCATCGTGGGCATAGGTCTGAACAACTCTCGATGGTTCTGTAATCCCAAAAAATAACTGAACCAGTCCTATGATGAGAGCCACGGCTGGCATGGGAATCGCCTCCGTAGCAAAGAAGACTGTACATGCTCCAAGAAGGGCGATAATGATCTTCATGTTGTAAGCCTTCTGGGCAACAGCTGCGGGACTCAAATCACCGCCGAATAGTTCCCTCGCTTTGGTCAACATCGATTCAGGAGTGGGCATGAGGGCAAGCAAAGTAAACACAGCAATTCCGATGGCAAGCCACTTGAAATTTGTGGTCTTCGCGAAACCTCCTGACTGCTCTTCGTTTCCGTTACTGTCGGACAAATCTTATTCCTTTATCCCTTAGTTGAAAAGGTAAATAGACAAGATAGAAATGAACAAGTGCAAAAAAGGTAGTGGTGAGAAGGTACCACGGCCAGGGACCAAAATAATCCAAGAGTGAAGCTGTTAGTGGCTTTTTCAGTATCCAGAAATAATTGGCATCTATGATCAGATTCACGGGAATTGTAACTAAAAAGAATATAATCAACGCACCAAAAGCACGCCACAAACTTTGCCAGGTTGGTCTCATGCCGTAAACAACAGTGGCATAAATAATGGCAACAACCATTAGATTGTGGGCCAGCCAAAATCGTATAAAATGATAATGCGGAAATCCGGCATATATATCCGGTGATAAGCTCGCCTGGAACATTGCGGATAGGCCCCAAAAATAAAGGATTTCGTAAGCACGATAACTTTTTTTCATCATAACAAACGGTAACATCAGATTGGCTGCTCTACAGAGGTGAAACGGCAAGTGTAATTTGACACTGAATGTATCTGCAAACATTTCCAATGTAGCCCAGCTCAGATACGCTCCTGCCACAAGCCAGCCGAGCGTTGAACCAATCAGATATTGTTTGCGTTCAGTTAAATGCCTCTTTGAGTAGAGAGGAAGGTATATAGCCAGGAGGATTGCTATAACAAGTCCCACAATATGGGACAAACCGAAAATAATGAATGGTGGATCATTAGAATATAGATAGTTGGCGAGAGAAGAATCCATCAATGCCAGATGGGTTTCTTTCCTCCGGAATCTGCTGAAAGGAATCTTGTCTTTCCACCAACGACAGTTCTCAGCACACCTGTATTCTTAATTTCCTCCGGTTCTATCTCGAACAGATCACGGGAAAGGACTACAAAATCGGCAAGTTTTCCCACCTCAATTGTTCCCAACACGTCTTCCTGAAAACCTGCGTAAGCCACGCTGGCAGTGTATGCGAGAAGCGCCTCATCCACCGTCATTTTTTCGTTTGGGTGCCACCCACCAGGTTGTGACCCATCAATGGTTTCCCGGGTAACAGCCGCATAGATACCGAGAATGGGAGACATGGGTGCAACAGTCCAGTCCGATCCGAAAACTACTTTAGCATCACTGTTTAATAGAGATTTAAACGCATATGTCCCTCCCAATACATCTTCCTCTACCCGTTTATAGGCCCACCTGCTGTCATCAATAGCGTGAAACGGCTGAACTGAGGGGATGACACCTTCTCGTCCAAAACGCACTATTTCAGAATTACGGAGGTGTTGTGCATGCTCGACTTTAAAGCGTCTCTCTCTTTTGCCATTCATCTTGGCGACGGCCCGAAACTGATCTAATATCCACTCATTAGCTCTTGTGCCGATGGCATGTATGGCGAATCTGATTCCTGCAGCGTCTGCCTCCTGCATCATTGTTTTGAACAAGACAGTATCTGATGCCACAATGACACCCCTGGTATTGGGATCATCCTTGTATGGATCATGCATCCATGCAGTGCGGGAGCCCAGTGAACCATCAATCATTCCCTTTAGAGCAGGCCACTGGAGCCATCGGTTTCCAGTCCCGTATTCGGTTATGTAGTCGATCTGTTTTTTCCAGTTGGTCCACCACGGAGCGGCGTAAATACGCATTCTGAACTCACCGGCAGCTTCAACCTTTCTATAGGTCAACAGATCTTCCCAGGAACACATATCGTGAACCTGCGTGATACCGCACATAAGTGCATAGTCCATAGCCTTTTGGAGTACTCTCTTCCGTTCTTCTTCCGTTGGTGGGGTAACAACTCGCTGAACCAGTTCCTTAGCTTCAGCTTCCCGAAGTATTCCTGTTGGATTACCGTTCATATGGTCCCGATCTATGACACCTCCAGGTGGATCAGGGGTATCACCGGTAATGCCGGCCAGTTGCATGGCTTTTGAATTGGCAAAGGCCATATGCATATCAACTCTGTGGACAAAGACAGGGTATTCTTTGGAAACATCGTCCACCCATGAGTGATGTGGCAATTCACCACCCCACTTCTCGTGATCCCAGTTTCCACCGAGGATCCATTGTCCCGGCTCCAACTTCTGCGCTGCACTATCAATTTTATAAACAAAATCCTCAGGAGAATCCACTTCTCTAAAATTCAGGCGGACAAGTTGAAATCCCCCATCCATAAAATGCGTGTGGGCATCCATCAAACCAGGTACAACAAACCTCCCTTGAAGATCTACGATCTTTGTATTTGAATCCTTGAGATGCTCAACATTCTCATTTGACCCCACCGCAACAAGAAATTCATCTTTAACAGCTATAGCTTGCGCTCTAGATGCACTCTCCACACCTGTCCAGATTGAACCGTTCACATAAACTGTGTCAGCCCTGTTTCTGGCACATGAAATCATAAAGAAAACAGAAATTGTCAATATAAGTTTTTCAGGTACAGACATTTATTATTTCTTTTTCTTTTTTCGCATAGCATCCATGGCTTTCCATGCTATTTCTGGAATTCTATCCAGATCGTTGAATTCTCCCGCTCCTTTCAGCCATTCGCCTCCGTCAATGGTCACCACTTCACCATTTATGTAGGACGCACCATCACTAATCAAGAAAGAAGCAAGATTGGCCAACTCTTCATGCTCACCAAATCGTTGAAGTGGAATTCGTTTTTTCATTCTCTTTTCAATTTTCAGCCCGGGAGGAACGAGGCGCGTCCAGGCCCCTTCTGTGGGAAAAGGACCGGGTGCAATGGCATTGGTCCGGATACCGTATTTAGCCCACTCCACAGCCAGTGATCGCGTCATGGCGAGGACGCCAGCTTTCGCACATGCGGAGGGAACGACATAACCTGACCCAGTCCATGCGTAGGTAGTAACAATGTTCAGCATTACACCCCCGCCGTTTTCTTTCATCACCTTTTGCGCAGCCATGGAACAGTTAAACGTCCCAGTCAACACAATATCCACAATGGTACGGAAAGCATTCTCAGAAAGTCTTTCTGTGGGACTAATGAAGTTGCCCGCAGCATTATTCAATAAAACATTTACGGGTCCCAACTTTGAGACAGTTTCATCAATCATCCGCTGTACATCCTCACCGCTTCGGACATCACATTGCTGTCCCAAAACTTCCGCCCCTGATTCTTTCAACTCCTGAACTGCTGTATCTATAACTTCTTTTCTTCTGCCACATATACTGAGTTTTGCACCCAATACACCGAATCGTTGTGCCATAGATTTTCCCAAGCCGGTGCCTCCACCGGTTATTATCACTGTTTTATTTTTCAGGAGATCTTTTTCAAACATAGACTAATCCCCTTGGATCCGTGTCCAGAAAAGAAGGTTATTTAATGCGTACCGATTATTTCGACCCGATCTGACAGCATGACTCTAGCGCTTCGTATGCCGCGGGGTCAGCTTCTGTATCATTAGCGCTGTAGCCTAGCTTAGCAATAGCTTGCTCTATTGTTGCTAGATCGATAACTGAAGTTCTATAAGAAAAAATCCCTGTTTTATTCTCTTCATCAATCTCAACCTTCACCACACCCTTTAGCTTCGAGATTTCATCCTCAATGGTGGTTGCGCACATTTCACAGGCCATCGTTTCGAGCTTAATTTCAGATTTCGCAACAGCAGAGGAACATGCGAATCCAACAAAAAGTATAATAGATAGCAATACTATTTTTTTCATTAATACCCCCAAGATTAATCCCTTCCATAAGTTGCCTGTTTAACTGAAACCTGCGGGAAATTACGTAGAATTTGATTGATTTCAGCTACTTCGTTCTCAACAATTGAATTATATCGACGAACTACAGCTTCAGTCTCTTCATCAAGCTCTTTCATCCTCAACATTTGGGGATTTGTGGGCCGCGCGGAGGTACCATCCACTGCCCATGCCAGTGATCTTAATTCTTCACGCAATCTCGGTCTTTGGCGATAACCCAAACCATTTATGGGTCTTTTCAACTCGTCATTCCTGAACTCTTTAACCATTTGCAGTACATTTTTTATTTTCCCCTCAGCCTCGGTCAGGTCAAAATCACTGCTTGAAAAATCTTTAACCTTTTTTTTCAATTCGCTCATTTGGGTCATCACACTTTCTGTGCCATTGAGAACTGTATTGACTTTCGACAACATATCTCTTAATTCAATTCCTGCTTCAAGTTGTTTCCTAAAATCCTCATTAGATACTTCAATTCTCGGATCCTTTCTTACCTCTAAGGAGGCGCTTGCGGATTGTCCTTTAGTTGAGAGTGTAACTGTATATTTACCAGGCGCTACCGTAGGCCCAACGTTTCCGCCCCTCCAACCGCCTGTAATCGGTGTAGCTAAGGAAACAGCACCGTCATATCTGAGATTCCAAGCAGTCCTGTTAAAACCGGGCTTGGGTTCATCTACCTTGAATTCGCTGACATGATTACCTTCACTATCAGCAATTTTTATTTTTACAGTATCTATTTTTCCTGTCGCCAAATGAAAAGAGATTATGGCTCCATAGGGTGGATTCTCAGCTCGATATTCTCTTTGACCCTGACTGGCATCCATGCGTGACATTTGCCAGCGGTAGGTTGTTCTTGGTTGAAAAATATGTAACCCTGAACTTTTTGTATTGGCCATTTCCTGCAAGGGCGTAATATCGTCTAATATCCAAGCTCCCCGACCGTGTGTCCCTATAACTAAATCATTTTCTATGGTTTGAATCTTTATGTCTCTTACGGAAACCGGTGGAAGATTATTCATGATAGCTGACCATTTTTTACCGCCGTCCCAAGATGCATAAATACCATGCTCCATACCAGCATATAGAAGTTTAGAATTTTGAGAGTCTTCTCGAACTACCTTAACGTAATCGTTTTGAGGAAGTCCACGACTGAGGTTCTCGGATCTTTTGCCGAAATTGGTTACCTTAAATACATATGGTTTAAAGTCGTCACTCCTGTGATGATCAATTGCAATGTACGCTGTGCCGGCATCAAAATGTGAAGCGTCAATTTTACCTACCCATGAATTTTTGGGCATTCCTGAAATACGCTTTGTTATATCCGTCCATTTTTTGCCACCGTCAGTTGTGATATGCACATTACCGTCATCCGTCCCAACCCATATTACTCCCTCCTGAACATGTGACTCAGCAATTGTTAATATTGAACAGTGAAATTCTGCTGCCGTATTATCCTGATAAATTTCACCGCCGGAGGTTAGCTGTTTACTTTTGTCATTAGTAGTCAAATCGGGACTTATCACTTCCCATGAGTACCCTTCGTCAGTTGTTTTGAAAAGAACATTGCCTCCAAAATAAACGGTTTTAGGATCATGAGGTGAAATGAGAATTGGAGAGTCCCAGTTAAACCGGTACTTGTGGTCCTTAATTGCATCACCAGCTGAGCCGGTAATTTTTGGATATGGGTGGATTGTCCTTGTGTTACCAGTGTTCATATCCTTCTGAAAAATGACACCGCCCTGGAGGTTGGAATAGATGATGTTTGATTTGCCGGGTACAGGTACAGCATAATAGCCATCACCGCCCGTGATAGCATTCCAGTCATCTTTTAAAATTCCCGCACTATTCGTCGTTCTGCTTGGTCCTCTCCAGGTACCATTGTCTTGAAGGCCACCAAGAACATTGTATGGGTTTTCGTCATCAACAAAAATTTGATAAAACTGGGACAGCGTAACATTATTGACAACATCCCAATTAGCACCAGCATCGTAAGACACTTGGTATCCTCCATCACTGCCGCTGAGTAAGCGCCTGGAATTAACCGGATCTATCCAGAAAGATTGGTGATCACCATGTACACCTCCGGCAATTCTTTCAAATTTTTGACCGCCATCAGTTGATTTGTATAGACCACCAGATAGTGAATACAGATGGTCTGGATTGGTTGGGTCAACTCTTATATCGCTGTAGTAAAATGGTCGAAAATTGATTCTGGCATCATCGTGTACCTTTTTCCAGTTCTCACCACGATCATCGGACCTAAAGAGTGTTCCTCCATCTTTAATTTCAGTCACTAGATAAACAATATTGGGTTCACTTTGAGCAACTTGAACACCAATCCTGGTCATAGGTCCATCAGGTAATCCGTTATGGATTATATTCCAGTTCTTCCCCCCGTTCATGGTACGATATAAAGCTGTTTTCTTACTTCCACCATCGAAACGCCACGGTTTTCTCCGGAATGTCCACATACCGGCATACATGATCCGAGGATTGCTGTTTTCCATAGTAATATCCGAACAACCAGTATCTTCATCAATGTAGAGAACTTTTTCCCATTTTTTGCCCCCATCGTGGGTTATGAAAACACCGCGTTCCGGATTTGGGCCCCATTCACGACCCAGAGCACATACAGACACCACATCAGGATCACGAGGATCAACAACAATTCGTTTGATCCTTTCTGTTTTTTCAAGCCCCGCTTTCACCCAAGTAATACCTCCATCGATTGAACGGTAGACACCCCTTCCGTAACCAACACTGTTTCGAGGATCCCCTTCACCTGTGCCAACCCAAATGACGTTTGCATCAGAAGGTGCCACAGTAATGGCACCAATGGAATAAGCATCCTGATCGTTGAAAATTTCATCAAAAGTAACACCGTTATTTATTGTTTTGAAAATTCCACCGTCCGCGCCACCTACATAATATGTATTGGGATCCCCTGCCACACCCTCAATAGCACTAACGCGTCCTCCCATATTTGCTGGACCAATATTGCGCCATTTAAGATCGCCCAGCAAAGACCGTTTATCAGATTCCGCTGACATGGCCATAGAAATGAATGTCACAATCATTATTAATGCTCTAGCTGATTTCAAACCTTTGTTCTCCTTAATTACCTCTTTGATATAAGATCAATTCTCCATTTTCCAGAAAGCAATACCCCCGGCCTGTTTGCCAATATCAGCCTGATCTACCAGCTTTAATGATGAGAGATCAATTACGTCCACAGAACCGGGTTCAGATCCAATTCCTTCTACTGAAACGAATGCAAACTTGCTATCCGGGGAAATGACCACACCGTGGGTAACTTTCCGGGTATTTTTGATTTTTGCCAGTTCTTTACCCGAATCAATGTCCCAAACCGCTGTCTTGGCAACGCTTTTGTATGTCACCACCAACTTTTTCCCATCACGACTCACTTCACAATTATAAGGTCCTTTCTCCGTCTGGAATCGTCTAGTTATAACCCATCTCTCAACATCAACTTCAACTACCTCGTTGGTGCCATTATTGACCACATATAGTAATTTGTCATTAGGGTGGGGATACACCCATGTTGGTTTTTCTTTCGGCATAGAGTGGGATCCCATTTTGTGCTTCATCCCGCTCATCATTTTCATGTCTTGTTTTCCCGTTGAAAGTGTACGGGTGATTTCCATTCTCATGGCGTCCATTTCGTATAGTTTGGCGGACATCATGGCCACAGAGTAGTGCTTCAGGCCGTTATTGAGCAGTCGGGAACCGTGAGGCATTATACCTGTTTCTACGCGGTCTATTTCGATCATCTCTTCAGGGTCAACAATTGAGACTGTACTTACTTCATCATGACCACCATGCAAATTGAAATTGACGACATAAAGTAAGCCAGTAGCCGGAGATATTTGAAGTGTCGCAGGGAATAGTCCGAGTTCCACTCTGTCAACCAGTTCATCACTTCCCGTCTTATACTTATACAAATGACCAAAAGGGATACCGTGTGCCATTGAGAGATACCAGTATTCACCATCGGGAGAAACATTAATACCATGAGGTCCTTCAATTTCTATAGGCCAAACACCAACAGGAATCCGCTTTTCCACATGGATTTTCTTCCCGTCAAAACGGACAAGGGCTACCTCGTCTTCCGATTCAGATGTGGTATAAATGAAGTAATTTTTCGCAATAGACGTTGAGAGACAAAAAAAGATGGCGAGAATTAAGATACTAATGCCATTAAATGATTTTTTCATTAGTCTGTCTCCTTTTTCTCTTTATCAACAAATCTGACAGCATAAAGGCCACTATTCATGTCTGAAAAATAGACCAGCCCTTTGTACGGCTGTGGCCCCCAAGCATTAGGTGCATTGGGGATATATCCGTCAGATGAGTAACCATGGAAAAAGGCAATCTCTCTCCCCTGTTTATAAATATCACCCAGAAGCTCTCCAGAAATATCTACTACGCGTAATCCCCCTTGGTAATAGGCGGTATAAAGTGTATCGCCTTGAACCCATAAATTGTGAGATCCTGCTTCAGGGACCTGGTAGAGAGCTACCTCTTCAGGGTTATGAATGTCCGTCATATCGATAAAATGGTAGCCTCCACGGGGATTCGAGATATTTCCAACCGCTTCGGCATCGGAGCCGCCGAAAGGAAACCATTCATCCCCCGTTATTACATGGAACTTACCTGTGGACTGACTCAAAAAAGGAAAAGCTGCATGATTTCTACCTGTCTGGTCTTCTTTATAGGTAATGGAAATAGGATTCCTGAAGTTTCCTTTCCCAGCGACTTGGAGAAGTGGATTTGACTGGATCATGGGAAGATTTCGCTCAATGAACGGAAGACCTCCCACATCAACCATTTGGACACCGTCTGTCCAGTTGGATGAGTAGGCAATCCCGTCTACCACCCATACATCATGGATTGAGTGTCCTGGTGTTTTTAGTTCAAATACAGAGACCCGTACAGGCTCGCGAGGATTTTCAATGTTGATAATATCAAACTTGCGTCCGTTATTAACAGCAAAAACATGATTCTGATAAACGAATACATTATGAACACCACCAGTCAGGTCGTCATTGAATTCTGACAAGATCTCAACATTATAAGGATCTGAAACATCTAGGATGACGATTCCATTCTTTCGGTTTGATGCTCCTTCCCGTGTGATGACACACACTTTTCCGTCTTCAGAAACTTTCACATCATTTACCGTCCTGGCATCGACCGTGATGGTGTCAATAGGAACAATATTTGACGGATCAGTAACATCCCAGAAATAAGCATCGCCATTGGCGCCCCAAGTTCCTGTAACAGCGAAATCTTTACCCACATGTTTCCCTATTCCGGGCCAAACCCACAGATCGGACGTGGCCACAGAAGGCACCAGGCCATGCCCTACCAGTTCCATTTCACTCTTAACTTCGCGTGGAACCACTTTTACGCTCTTACTTGCGGTGAATCCTCCAGTTGTAGCACGCACTGTATATATACCGGCAGTTTCAGCTACAAATTTCCCAGCTTGAGTCACTTGAGCGTTAGCAGGCAAACCTATGCCGTACTCCGCTACTCCTGTCCAAGAGTACTTTACAGGTACATCTGAAACAGCTTTTCCTGATCTTGTAAGTGGGATCGCAGAAAACTGAATAACATCTCCGGTGCGAGCATCCTCTTCAGGAGAAGAAAGTGACATTCCTCTGACTGGGTTTGAGACGATGCGAAGGGTGTGGGAGGTAGTAATATTTTCCACGGATGCCTCTACAGTGATACGTCCCTTAAACTTAGCTGACAGATTTCCGAACGGATCAAAATCAGCCACTCTTGGTTCACCGGATGAAAGTGTAACAACGGCATCTTTTCTAACCAATCCTGCTTCATCATGAACCACAGTTTTAAAGCTAACGGTTGTACCCTCGTAAACAGTCTCTAGTGGATCCACAAATGTGACAGATTTCAACGGAGGATAGGGTATTTCCACAGGCATGGTACCTCTCACGCGGTCTTCTCGCTTTTTGGTGATACTTCTGGCACTGAGCTCATGTGAACCTGGCTTAAAGGCTTTAACTGTTACCATAGCAACACCGGATGAATCACTCAACCTGGGACTCGTAGTAATAGCCCTTCTTCGGCCATAGATATAGAAAGGATTTTCAACATTCTCTCCGTTTTGATTCACAAGTGTAATTCGAACTCGAGCCGAATCACCTACCTCGATAGTTAATTCTTCAGGTTCGAAAAAGAAGTAAAGAGAATCCTTTTCAGCTTCTTCAGCTGCCTCATCCTGAGCGAAAAGAAAACTGGTAAGAATTAATGAAAGTAAAGTTGCAGTGTATTTATTCATGATTTTTTCCTTGGTTAGTCAGTTTCTTTCTTGGCATCTATAGAAACAAGCCTAATTGCATATAGACCACTGTTCATGTCTGCAAAATAGATGAGACCCTTGTAGGGCTGCGTTCCCCACACCATGGGTGCATTGGGTAAGTGTCCTTCCTTGTTTGAAGAAAGGAAAAATGCGATTTCTCTACCTTGCTTATATAGATCTCCCATAAGTTCACCGGAAATATCAAGGATGCGAAAACCGCCTTGATAAAACGCCGCCATGAGAGTATCACCCTTGACCCAAAGGTTATGTGAGCCAGCTTCTGGCACCTGATAAATAGCCACTTCCTCAGGATTATCTGGATCAGTGAAATTGACAAAATGGAATCCACCCCTTGGGTTGGATGGTTCATTTTTAGTCGCTCCCAGACCGAATGGAAATGATTCATCACCGGCAATTATGTAAAACTCTCCCGTTGATTCACTAAGAAAGGGAAAAGCGGCATGATTCCTTCCCGTGGGATCATTTTTATATGAAATCGGTGTTGGATTTGATGGACTACCCTTTCCAGCTCTAGCCAGCAGTGGATTTGCCTGAATCATTGGCATATTTCTTTCATTGTAAGCGATCCCGCCCACATCAACGGCATGAACACCGTCAGCCCAGTTGGAAGAGTAAGCAATACCGTCAACAATCCAAACATCATGTATGGAATGTCCCGGCGTCTTTAATTCATATACACCAACACGGTGCGGATTGCTAGGATCCTCAATGTTGATAATATCATACTTTCTCCCGTTGTTAACAGCATAAACATGATTGTCATAAACAAACGTATTATGTACACCTCCGGTCATATCATCATTAAAAGTAGATAGGATCTCTACATTATAAGGATCCGACACGTCAAGAATAACAAATCCGTTCTTTCTGTTTGAAGCCCCCTCACGCGTGATGACGCCCACAGTACCATCTTCAGAAATTTTCACATCGTTAACCGTTCTGGCATCGACATTAACGGTATCGATAGTAGTCATATTTTTAGGGTCTGTGACATCCCAAAAGTAGGTGTTACCGTCAGCACCCCATGTCCCCGTAATGGCAAAGTCTTTTCCTTCATGCTTCCCGATGCCGGGCCAGATCCACAAATCTGACGTAAATACGTCTGGTACAAGACCGTAGCCTACAAGTTCTACCTTCCTCGTTACCTCTCTAGGAACAACCTTAATGGTTTTTTGAGCCGAGTATCCCCCTGATGAAGCATAGATAGTGTAGAGTCCTGACGTCTCTGCAACAAATCTGCCGTCTTGAGACATCTGACCTGCTGCTGGCAACCCAATACCGTAATCGGCAATTCCTGTGTATGAATAGTATATAGGAGCATCTTCTACTTCACGGGAACCCCGGGCCAAAGCTTTAGCATTAAAATGAACAACATCTCCAGTACGCACTTCCCCAGAAGATGATGACAGTTCCATTCCACGTACAGGATTCTTTACAACCCTCACATTAATGGAGCTTGTCACATTGTCAACTTGAGCTGTCACTCTCACCCTACCTGTGGATTTTGCATTAAGATTTCCAAAATCGTCAAATTCAGCAATAGAACTATTAGTAGTAACAAAAGTCAAATCTGTTTCATTACGTGTCAATCCAGCTTCATCAAATACCTTTGCTATAAACTGAACAGATGTCCCTTCGTACAACTGGGTAGTTGACTGATCAAATTCAATTCGGGCTAGCGGTGGATACGGAACTGTTACTGGCATTTTATCGCTCACACGGTCAAGACGTTTAGTCGATATACTCCTGACGTTTAACGAAAGATCTCCAGGCCTGTAAACTTTAACTAACACATTAGCGACTCCTGTGGAATCACTGATCCTTGGATATACCGATACAGTACCCCTTTCTCCGCCGTGGATATAAAATGGACTATTGGCAGATTCACCCTCATTTTTCAATAACCGAATAGTGACCACGGCAGAGTCACCCACTTCCAAATAAAGTGAATCGGGGGCAAACTGGAAGTAGAGTGAATCGTTTGATTCTTCGCCCTCTTCCTGGGAAAAAAGTATTGTGGCTAAAAATGTAACAACAATAAATACTTGGCTCAACCTCATTATATTATCTCCTTGAATCACGGTTTAGTTGTGGAATTCTTCCGGGTGTATAGGGTGCACCAACTCTATCCAGTGCATTTTCGATTGACACAATTTCTCGTTTAACAATCTGCTGAATCTCTCTAAGAATAGGTTCTATCTCTTCTCTTGCAATCTGATATCCATCGCGATGCGTCTGAGTGGGAGCAGATGTGGCACTGATGGTACCATACACAGCACTATTAATCCGATCTGAGATAGATGGCGAACGATCGATATCCAGTCTGGAGGAAAGCCTATCACCGTAAAGAAAGTTATTTATATCATTCAGACGTGATTGAACCTCCTGAATATCCGATAATATATTAGCATTATCTCCTTTAACTGATTTTGCAGCAACCCTCATTCTATTAAGACGATTTTCTATATCGTCAATAAGATTTCCGACAGCTCTCAAAGTCGATTGCAAATCACTCACCTTTTGTTGAAAGTCAGCCAAATCACGTCGATTTTGAGTTCCCAGTGTCACATTAGCCAACGTCACAACATTAAAGGATACAGATTCAGTAAGTTTAGTTTCGATACCGTCAACAATTTGGGACATATCAACCGTGTAACTGCCGGGAGCAACATATGTACCCGTTGCCGGTTCCCCCTTGTTTACATCACTTTCGGTAATTGGTCTTGAGGACGCATATCGAAAATCCCATTCCACTTCATGGACACCTGAAGAAGGGCTTTTCTGAAGACGTCTAACCACCCGACCAGCATTATCTTTCAAAGTAAACTGAAGCTTGGGCTTCAACTCCATATTTTGAGCTCTCAATTCATCCAGGGATGGATATTTGATGTCACCACCCTCTTTACGAATTTCATCTTCTTTTTTGCGGCGTATTGATTCAAGGGTTTCAATATCATCTTTTAAATAATACTTGAACGTAGCAGCTATATTTGGATTATCTGTAGTAAAAAAACTTGCACCTTGAAATGACTTTCCACTGCCACCAATTCGGGTACTTTCCATAAATAGAAGAGCATCCTTTACCGGGAACAAAATAGCTTCCTGTTTCATTTTTTCCTCGGAGAAAGATCGAAATGTCGAGTAATCATCCAGAATGTAAAAACCACGTCCAAAAGTACCCAAAACCAGATCATCTTCTCCTCTGTGTATTGCAAGATCTCTGACAGCAATTGTTGGCAACCCACTTTTTAACTGTTTCCAATGTTTTCCACCGTCTATAGAAAAGAAAACACCAAACTCTGTTCCAGTAAATAAGAGATCTGGATTTTTGTAATCTTCTGCAATAGAATAAATACTTCCCCGTTTAGGAAGATTAGATGATATCGATTTCCATGTCTTCCCTTTGTTAGTACTTTTTAGTAGGTACGGTGTGAAATCACCCCTCTTGTGATTATTAAATGCAGCATAAACCACATTTTCATCATGTTGTGATGCAATAATCATGTTGACATAGGTTATATCAGGCACACCTGGAAATCTGCTTATTTTTTTCCAGGATTTTCCCCCATCCTCTGTCACATGGATCAGTCCATCATCACTACCTACGAACAGAAGATCTCCGTTAAGGAGAGATTCATGAAAAGCCACTAAAGTTCCATACTTTGAGGTGGATCGGTTCTTTTCAATAGCTTCAAAACTCCAGACTCGTCCCATAACTTTCAACTGATTTCGGTCGATCTGCCTTGTCAAATCTTCGCTGATCACCTCCCAAGATTGACCTCGATCATCAGAGCGGAATATTTTATTAGCCGCGAAATATATTCGTTCCGAAACATGGGCACTCACATGTAATGGCGCATCCCAGTTCCAACGATAGGCATCTTCTCCACGACGAGCTCGAGGCTTGATATCGACCCTTTCACCAGACTGTTTGTCGAATCTGTAGAGGTTACCGTACTGATATTGGCTGTAAACAATATTAGCATCATCAGGATCTATCTGTGATTCAAACCCGTCCCCACCAAGTGTGACAAACCAATCATCATTCGTAATACCGTTTTGATTCGTAGTTCGTGATGGGCCGCCCAAGCTCCAGTTATCTTGAGTTCCTCCGTAGACATTGTAAAAAGGAAGGTCGTTATCAACGGCAACTTTATAAAACTGAGTAACAGGCAAATTCGCTTTAAAATGCCAGTTCAGAGCATTATCAAATGTTTCATAAATACCACCATCGTTGCCGTTTAGCATATGATCTGGATTTTCCGGATTTATCCAAAGTGCGTGATTGTCTACATGTTTATCTTTTTCACCCAAACGTTGAAATGCCTTTCCACCATCGTAGGAAACCATGTTGTAAGTACTCATTGAATAAAGAGTATTAACGTCAGTTGGGTGTGCAACAATTTCCTGATAATAATTCCCACTGGTCACATAATCACTCATCTTTTTCCAAGAGGCACCCCGGTTGGATGATCTATATGTGCCCTGCTGCCCATTCATTGCTTCAACAATAGCATAGATAACGTCAGAATTGGCCGGTGAAATGGCCAGACCAATTCTGCCCATAACTGTTGAAGGAAGACCTCTTTTCAGTTTTTCCCAGTTAACACCTCCATCTGTTGTCTTATACAGTGCTGAACCAGGGCCACCACCCACCAGTGTGAATACATGTCTCCTACGCTGATGAGCCGCTGCATAGAGCACATCCGGATCTCTGGGATCCATGATGAGGTCAGTCACGCCTGTATGCTTATCAAGCACCAACACAGCTTCCCATTTATTACCACCATCTGTACTTTTGAAAACGCCTCTGTCTCCACCTTCACTCCAAAGTGGACCGATAGCCGCAACATAAATCAAATCAGAATCTCGAGGATCAATAATGATCTTGCCAATATGTTCTGATTCTTTGAGTCCCTTGTTTTCCCAGGATTCTCCACCATCACGAGAAAGGTAAATACCATCCCCATAAGCAACACTACGCTGATTGTTGTTCTCTCCCGTTCCCACCCAAACTGCATGAGGATTATTAGGGTCAAGAGTTACACATCCTATGGAATAGGAGCCCTGCCCGTCAAAGATCGGTTTGTATGTAACCCCGCTATTAACTGTTTTCCAGACGCCGCCAGAGGATGTTGCTACATAATATTCATGATAATTATCGGGATTAACTGCAAAATCGGAAATCCGGCCGGATGTTAATGCGGGTCCGATTGTTCGAAACTTATATGCATTTAAAGAAATATCATCCAAATAATAGTTACTTCTGATGTTTTCATTTTCATCTTCACTAGCAAAAAGAAACGAGGATAATATTAAAAAGACAAACAATCCAAAACGTTTAAAGCATTTCATAATTGTATCCCACATAAAAGTGATCACCACCAAACGTTGGTTAAAACCAAAGCTTAAGTGATTTGAATTTCTTTTTCAGTCTCGAGCCGATTATCCGGAAATGAATCCGGGCTTGTAAACCGTGCTATGAATATAGGAATATTTTAGATTAACTGCCTGTCAAAACAGGAATTCTGTGATAAATATTAAATTGTGTTATAATGTATAAAATATCCATTCTAGCTAACATTATTCCTTGCATCCTCATTGCAGGAATTGGAGAAAACATCATAGATCCTATTTCGTTTCCCCGTCCATCCATAAAGGCTTACAGAATCAATGAAGAAATCAATGTTGATGGTTATCTGAATGAACCTGCATGGATGTTGGCTGATTCAATTACACAGTTTTATCAGGCAAAACCTTATGTTGGAACCCCAGCGTCTGAGAAGACAACCGTAAAAACAATATATGATAACAAATTTCTCTATGTGTCCGCCATTTGTTATGACAGTAATCCTGAAGAAATTATCACCACAAGCCTGGAGCAGGATTTTGATTCACAAAATACAGATTTATTTGGCCTATCGCTGGACACATTTTATGATCGAGAGAGTGCTTTCATATTTCTTTTTAATGTTAACGGTGCTATTAAAGATCTCTACATTACCAATGATGGCGCTGGATACAACGCCAATTGGGAAGGAATTGTGCATCGAAAAACCAGAATCTTTGATAAAGGATGGATAGTTGAGATGGCCATTCCCTTTACAACTCTTCGATTTGACATAAAACTTAAAACACAGGATTGGGGAATCAATTTTCTTCGACGAATTCGCAGGAAAACCGAGGATGTCTATTGGTCCCCTCTTCAGAGGCATGAACGACTGCTCAAAATCTCCAAATCAGGAACCCTAACTGGCTTGAGAGAGATTCAACCTTCCAGAAATCTTGGACTAAAACCTTTTGGAATTAGCAATAAGACCATAGGGGAAAACAGTTCAACATCTGGAGATGTCGGTCTTGACGTAAAATATGGAATCACGCCAAGCATGACTCTGGACCTAACATATAATACGGATTTTTCACAGGTCGAAGCTGACGAAGAAAAAGTTAACCTGACACGATTCCCAATATTTTTTCCAGAAAAAAGGGATTTTTTTCTGGAAAACGCAAATATTTTCACCTTTGGTGATATCAGCAAATTGGACTATCGAATGGCTCCCAATCGATATAGCAGAGAATTTTTTCTTTTTAATTCTCGCAATATAGGCCTTGAAAACGGGAACGTTATCCCTATCGTTGGAGGGGGAAGACTTAGTGGAATGATAGGTGATTTTGAAATTGGTACCCTTGGAATGCAAACTAATGGAACTGAAATATCTGATCCCACTAATTTCGGTTTGTTCCGTCTACGCAAAAAAATTCTTGAACGATCAAATATTGGTTTGATTATGACTAACAAATCATCACCAGGCTATTCGTTCAATCAAAGCTATGGAGTTGATGCTAATCTCCAGTTTTTCAGATATCTTATATTATACGGATATCATGCTAAAACAGAAGGACCATCCAATAATACTGATAACAGTGCTTCAAGAATTGCTGTAGCATGGAGAGACCAATTTTTTAATACATCCATATATTATAAAAGGGTTGGTGAATCGTTTAATCCAGAATTGGGATTTATTCGACGTACGGGAATAAATGAACTTTACGGAACCTTTGGTGTGCATAAAGAATTGAGTAATCAATTCATGTACGAGATCAATCCGTATGTAGAAGTAAACCAAATAGAAAAACCTACCTCAGAAATTGAAACCCAAACAATCAGTGCCGGACTTGATTTTATTTTTGCTGATGGCGCCCGTATGATGAATAAGTTTACGAAAAATAGGGAGGGCGTTTATTATTCGTTTCCTCTTTACGGATCTCAAATTGATACTGGAGATTACTATTTCAACAACTATACTACTTATTTTATCTCCAATAAAAGTCGGCCTATTTCCGCAACTGTGGGGCTAACTGGTGGTGGCTTTTACAATGGAAATCGAAGATCAATCACCCTTAAATCTCTATTCAGAATAGGTTACCGGTTCTCCATAGAAATGGGAGGTCAGAGAAATGAAATCAGCTTGAGTGATTCAGATTTTTCAGTAAATACCTACTCCCTTAAAATCAAATATA
>Ga0187833_10002755_pt1 | contig 18525 bp, 8 predicted proteins | sample ETNtaG_37_FD_167968 | JGI IMG/M metagenome (GOLD analysis project Ga0187833, IMG submission 167968) | Marine microbial and viral communities from oxygen minimum zone, Eastern Pacific Ocean - ETNP2014_SV_400_PacBio MetaG (Illumina Assembly) | ecosystem: Environmental > Aquatic > Marine > Hypoxic...
ATTACGGAGGAGAGCCTACTAACATAGGGGGAGCAGCTGACACATCAGACCTAACTGATTATGCGTCTTATGATTCAGGGTATAGAACCTCTAATGCTCACGCATCAGGATACGCTGGTATGGGATATGACCCCAATGAAGGTGGTCAAACATCTATGGAGGGAGCAGGGGCTCAAGGTGACCCTGGGTCTAATGGGCAACCTACTGATATGAGTGGAAATACTCTTTATGGAAGAGAAAATAAAAGATTTACCCATACCGAAACTCCTGGATATGCGGGGCAAGCGGCAAGGACTGGGCTATTCTATTCTGACCAAGAGCTTCCTTCTGAGAGGGAGTTGGCAAAAAGAGACCCAATGGCAGGATATGAATCTGGCTATGACCAATCATGGCTTAAACCAGGAGGAAGTATGTATTCAACAATAGGAGATTCCCTAAGATGAAGTTTTTTAGAAGAATTAAGAGAGAGAAAAAAGAAAAGAAGTCCTCGTCAGATGATGACGAGAGTGATTTTGTATTGGAAACGATTGCTGTTGCTGGGTTTGTTGGAAATCTGTGGGAAAAAAATCAGCAGGGCAAAATTAACGATAAGATGGCTGATGCTTTAGAAGTGCAAAATACCCAAAATGCTATGGGAATACAGGGGGCTGCTGAAAGTCAGGAGGGAAGTAGGAATCTTAGACAGCAGAGATTAGGAGAAGATATATCTAATCTAGGAGCAACTCAGGCTAGTAATATGAATAAAAACTTAGGAAGTTTAAGGGACGCAAAAAATACTTTTTCAGGAAGCTATCAACAGAATGAAGCCTTAAATTTTGGTAAAAAATCTGTATGGGATACTTATAATCTTCAATTTGACCAATTACAAAGAATGGATGAAGACTCAAGAATTAAAGAATTAACTGCTTCAGCTTCAGCTGCTGCTTCTTTTAAATCTAACGCTGAAGATATGTCAGCTCAAATAAGGGGATTAAGATAAATGCCACAATATGTAGTCCCCCCAAGTTATAGGTCAGGGCAGGGAAGTCGAGTTGCGTCTAATGTTAAAGACTCTCTTGCTTTAATGGACTTTTTAGTTAGACTTAAGCAAGAAGAAATGTCTACAAAAATAGCTGATGCTCAGTATTATTCACGACAAGCCGCTGAGGAAGGTGCTAAAACTCGTAGAGATAAAAGATTGCATCAGTATGGGTTAGAAGAGATAGAAAAAAGAGAATCCTTACAAATAGCTAGAGAAAAAAGGGCTTCTAAAGAGAAGATAGCTGAGGAGAAAAGGGTATATGGAAAAGAAGGATATCAATCTGAAAGAATGAAATTAGGGATTCATAAAGGATTATTATCTGAATATGACCAAAATGATATTATAACAGATGAAAAGGGGTGGTCTTCAATTAAACCTGGAGCCTTAACTTTAGCAGATAAAGCAGAGAAAGAAGGCAAGGTATTCGAGATGTCAGGGCGACAAACTACTTATTCAACAGACCCAAATTCTGAATATCAAACTCTTTGGGGTATATTTAGGCATGCATCTAGTATGCAACACCCTGATACCGCTGCAAGAACTTTTAAGTCGGGACTATCTGGTAAAATGGAAGCTGAGGTTTATTATCCTTCGATGGAAGGTTTTTCAGAAGGACAATTGAGGGGGGTTGATGTTGACCAAACTCCAGGGGCTTTTACTTCAGGGGATATTCCAGCTGCTATAAGAGATTTAAGTAAAATGATTGAGAAATCAGGGTTAGATGAAACTTCTGCTTCAAATATGTTTCATTCAGGCTTAAGTCTTAACAAGGATTTTATGGGGTCAAAAGACTATCAATCCTTTCTACAAACCAATCAATCAATGCTGACAGCTGCCTTAGGTCGACAAGCTACTAGAAAAGGAATGACTAGAACCCAACAGTTAATAGACCAGGGGTCTGATACTCACCAACAAACAAAGAACACGGAGTCTCTAAATTATGTAGCAAAAGATGTTTTTGGTAGTATTTATAATCAATTCTTTCATACTGTTGATGATGTAATGAAAACAACTGAAAATATGAGTCAAAAAATATCTGACTTAAATGATGTAAATCCAGATTTAGCACAAGCAACAAGGGCTCTTTTCTTTCAGGGTAGTAATTATTTGAACCAGGGAGGCCCTAACACCTATGAAGTGTACGATGATTTCTTTGCGAAATTTATTATGCATGACGAACCTGGCCGAGGTGGAAGCCCATCTGTGGCTAAACAATCCTTTGAGGCTATGGGATTGTCTAATGAATATAAAAAGGTTAAGGACATTGTTGATGGAAAGGATGTTAGAGCAGGGATAGAGGGGAGTGTTGAACATACTTATGTAATGGATTCTGCTTTAAGAATGTCTGAGGGAAAACAACAAGAGATGCCATTCCCTAAGGATGTCTTAGATGAATACTTTAGAGACGTATCTGGTCAGCCTACCGCTTTATTGGTATCTTTAGATGATGCTGTTTCAAGAGGAGACATAACTTATAGTTATAAAAGAGGGAAGCTTGTGGTAATTTTTGATAACGAGCAAGACGTACATGAATTTAGAAAAATTATAAAGGGCGAATCTCCTGTAGAAATGCAAACCTTTGACAGTTTATTAAGAAACAATTTAATTGATATACAAATAAAATGAGTAATGGACAGAAACAAAATAAGTCTTTTGGTAAATCATGGCTAGATGCCAATGCTTTAGAAGATTCAATTAATCATGCAGCTGCTTTAGGTAATATACGGGCTGAAACAGATACATTAAATGCAGGTGACAGTACTCATGTAGACACTGCTCTTAAAGGAATATACGGGCCAGTTAGTAAATATGTGAGTCAGGATTCTCTGTATAGTGATTACTCTAATGTGTATGCATCATTAAATACCTTATCTGGAAGGAATATGACAGGATTTGACCCTATTGATTATGCAACAAAAAATAAATTGGGCAGCAAGTATCAGATAGAGTTAGCTGTTCGTGGTGGTAATTATGGACATTTCCCTATGTATTCCACATCTCGTGTTTATGGGAAAGGAAAAGAAATCCCAGGATTTTCTAAGTGGAAAAAGAAAGGAAGACCTAAAATTGAAGATTACTTTTACGACTTAGCTTTTCAGCAAAATCTTAAAACAATGGTTGATTTGGGGTCTAGTTCTCAAGGCAAAAGGGCAGGGGCTCCAGGGACGAAGCAACAATTATCAAAGTTGAAAGGGATTACTGGGGATTCTTATAGCGGATATATGGAAGATATAGTTAAATCTTCTATTATTAAAGCTGAAGAGTGGGCTAATAAATATAGTTTAGATACTAAGACTATGATGGGAGAGGCTATATTAGCTATTGATAATAAAAAAATTAACAATGAAGTATCTAGTACTCTCTTAGACTTAAATAAAGTTTTAGAAAGGAAGGCTTCCTTTGAAAAGACTAAGGCAAATTTGGAGAATCTTACTCCTTCAGATACATCAGAAGTAAGTTATAAAATACTTAATGATGAAGCTTCTCGTCTTAAAGAATTCGAAGAAAGAATTCTTTTTAATATAGATGACAGTGGAGCTATGACACCAGCATTAAATGAATCACTTCTAAATATTTCGACTGTAAAAAAAAAGATAAAAAAGACCCGTGGCTCCCAAATGAGCATATGGCATTAGCTATGGCAGGTATGATACCAGGCCCTACTGGCATTACTGCTGATATTGCGGATGCAGCCCTATATGCTAAGGAGAAAGATTGGAAGGGTATGGGATGGGCTTTATTAGGTGCTATTCCTCTTTTAGGTCAAGTGGCTACAATGAAGAAATTTTCAAAGGCTGCCAGGGTATTATCAGATTTAAAACTTACAAAAGGTAACTCTCTTGAACATGTTAAAAATTCTGTTGTATCTCATATTGGGAGAAGTGGAAAATATAAAAAATTGGGTAGTGTAAAAACAAAGCATGGTAATTTTGTTATATCAGTCACAGAAGAATCAGTTGATGTTTCAATGAAGGGGCCAGATATACTGAAAAATTTACATAAAAATGTTGGAAAGAAGGAATCTTATGAATTAGATGATTTATTAGGTTCTATGGTAAATAAATTTCCTAAAGGGAAAAGGCCTGCAGTTGTTGTAAAAATGGTGGATGAAAAGCGTGGTATAACTTTATTACAACCTTTTTATAAATCAACAGGTAGAGGGGAACCAACTATAAAAAGTGCAGGAAAGTGGTTACCATTTGAAGGGTTACTACCAGAAGGTCATGTTGTTAAAACTAAAATGAAAGGAGTGGAAACATTGTCAAAAGGGAAGGATGCTATAATGAGGTATGAGTTAGGGCCTGGAGATATGCCAAAAGGTTGGGTTATAAAGGGATTTAAGGCTCCTCAAACTCCTGGTGTAATACACAGTAGTTCAAGTGGTGGTAAGGTTAAGGAAGGATTAAAGATACATCAAGAAATTGGTAATTTATTAAAAACGTATTTACATAAACCAGTAAAAGTTCGTACAGATTTATTTTAAATGGCCGAATTAATCAAAGAATATGCCTCAAGATAAAAAATTTAGTTACATAGACGATATCTATGAAGAGTTCAAAAAGCGTGAACAGTCTGTTGTAGACACGACTCGCCAAAATGAACAACTGGCTTCACAAAAACAAAACATCAAACGAATGAATGAAAAAGCTCGTGGCGTGGAAAGAGGAGGATTTGGTGAGTTTCAATCTCAATTAAGAGCAGGTTTTCTTGAAAGTGCTGCGATGGCTCCAACTCTTTGGGATAAATTGGGAGTACCTGTGTCCTCTTGGATAGAGGCGCAAGAAGGCGAATATGAAGGAGACTGGGGGGATATAAGTAGCGTAGGAAAAGCTGGGTATGGTCTAGGAGCTGGAGCAGGTGCCCTTCTTCCGTGGGGTTTAGCTAGTAGGGGAGTTTCTTTGACTACTGGATTGGTTGGTAGAGGTGCAGCCCTTATAGGAAAAAATCCATGGACTAAAAGAGCAGCCTTACGTCAAATATCAGCTCAAACAGAAAAATTAACAGGCAAAGCTGCCGTTAAGTTGAGTGATGATGTTCTTAAGGGGACTGTTGATGCAGCGACAGATGCAGTGGGTAAACGTGGTCTTGCTGCTCTTGTTTTAGGGAAAGGAAGAGGAGAAAGTTTTGAGGTTATAGCTAAGTCTCAAATTAAATCAAATATAGCAAAAGACGTTCCAGCTGCTTCTCTTGACGATGTAACAAATATAGCCTATGAGGCCGTTTCAAGTATGAATCCTAAGGATGCTCATGCTTTCCTGTCTTCTACTCTAGGAAGAATACCAAATCTGATAAGAAGAGGAGGTGTTATGGGTAAGGGTCGAGGAGATGTGGCTGGTGAATTCCTTGCGGCTTATTCATTTGATGCTATGCTTGGTGCTACTATGGGTGTGGCGAGATATAATATGCATCATTGGGACGAACATATGAAGCAGACTGGTACTGAAGGATGGGGAACTTTTTCTCCTTACGTTAACACAATTGATACTGCTAATATGTTAGATGAAATGCAAAGTGAGGCTTTTTGGCTTGGGTTCTTAGGCATATCAAGACTAATAAAAGGTGGGACTGGTCAAGCGAACATTATGGGATTGAAGTCTAAGTCGAGTAAAATGTCTTGGAATTTATTAAAATCTCACTCAAGAGACCTGAGTAAACTTACCCCAAGAGAACTTAGAGGACAGCTAAAATTAATAGACAAAATATCAGAAGGCTCTCTTGTTCATGAGGGGATTCCTTCTATAACGAAGGCAGCAAGTAAGTTTGATGATTTAGCGTCGGTAAAATCAGGATTAGCTAAAGATATACATTGGTCTGACCTTATGGATGAAAAGGATTTAGTCGGGGCTTTGAAGGGAGTTAGATGGCAGTTCACTAAGAAGGCTCCTAAGTTTCTATGGGATGAAGCAAGAAAAGATTTATGGGGTAGTCTCCCAAGAATGATGGTTGGGGCTACAACTATGAACCTACCTGCCATAGCTCAATTGCATGAAAGAACTGGTGGAGATATTGGGGCTACTCTAAAGAATGCTCCTTATACATGGGGTGAAAGCGTTCCTGAAATAGCAGCTAATATATTTGTAGGAATGGTTATGACTAAGAAGGGTAGAGGAATGAGACTATACGATAAGCCTTCTGCTGCTATATTTCAAAGAGGGCATCCTCCTCAATTTATAGGTGGGCAAGCTAGCATATTTAGAAAGATGTTAGGGAGTATGGAAACAATGGGGATGAGTACCAAAGAAATCAGAGGTAATCATAAGGCATATAATTATAGTGCTTCTGAAAGATATGAAGAGTCGATGCGTGGTCATGCTTTTGATGGTAACCCTACTTATAAAAAATTACAACAAATTTTAGATTCTAAGGGATGGGATAAGCAATCAGATACTCCAGGAGAAGGTGAAGTTCCATTTAAAATTGCTATCGCAGAAGCAATAGCCAATGAAAAGAATCCTAATATTAGAAAACAATTACAAGAGCAAAAGGCTGTCGCTGAAACAATCATAGCTGAGATGGATTTATTAACTGGTTCTCACTATACTTCTAAATACATGACACCAGGAGAAGCTCTTAGATGGATGCAAAGAATTGCTAAGACTAGGATTAATGGTGAAGTTTCTTCTATTGAAACAATAAGAGAGAATTTAGATGTCCAGTCTGAAAGGGTTTTTGGAGAAGCAGCTGGCAAAGCTAAAGGAATACAATTAAAATATGTTATGGGTATCCTGAGAGATATGGGTCTTGACTCTGATGTTAGGATAGATAAACAAGGTAGGATAATTTTACCAGGCCAAATTAAGTTATCTATTCCAAGTGGAGAAGCTGGCGATGCCATTGTGATGAAAACTAATTTTATGAAGGTTCTTCAGGATGGGGCTAAGGTTGGTTGGATAAGATTTGGGGATAAAAAGTCAGATGATTATGTCGCTAGTGAGGAACAAACTAAGAAGGCATTAAAAACTCATAATGAAATTCTTGATGAGATGCATAGGGAAGTCTTCGGAGAAGATTATACTAGAGACGGAGATAACTATGTTGGTTTATTTGATGATACTATGGTTTCAAACCCAGTTTGGGGGATTACGAATAGACATTATGCAAATATAAAACAAGGTAAAAATGTTATAGCTCTGTTAACTGGGAATGTACCCTCAACGGATACAACTGGAGGGTCAGAAGCTTCAAGACTTTTATCTGATTTGCAAAGAACATTATCTGCTAAAAATATTAAAATTACTGGATGGGAAGCGGTAAAAGATTCTGACTATCAATCGAGTGAAGCTAGAAATGAAGCTTCGTTGTGGTTTAATAATGTTAAAAAAGCATTTGGTTTATTAAATGAATCCCCATCGCAGGAAACAAAAGAAATAACAGCTACACAATTAATAACATTAAAAACTAAGATGGATTCTCTTGTTGGGGATGCATTTGTTAATCCTGACGCAGTCCATAATCTTTTAGGAGAAACTGGTAAAATTGTTGAATACGCTGTAATGAATATGGGTATAAAGGGAGCATCGTTCTCTTCAAAGGTTGGGATACTTAGTCTTGTTAAGAATAAAGATATTTCAGAGGGTTTAAACCTCCCAGATGCAACTAAGGTATCTGAACTTTTATCTATCAAAGAAAAGAATGGAGAAATTACTTCTGAGGAAAGAATTGAGTTAGAATCTTGGTATAATAAAAATATCTTAGGGGCTATCGAAGAGAGTAAAACAACAGCTGTTAAGATAGAGTCTATTACGATTGATGATAAAGCCCAAGAAGGATGGCTTCCAGCCTTACAAGACGCTAAGAAACAATTTACACACGCTGAACAAAAAATGGATATGATGAATATTCATGGACTTGTTAAGCAAATTGATAAGACTTTAGGTGTCTTGGAAACAGCTGGGATTGAAACGACTGAAGGCAATAAAGACCTCGCTGAGCATATTGGAATGATGAACTCCTTAAATACAGATTTAAAATTTAAGATTGAAAGAGCGTTGCGAGAAGGTGATATTGATATGATAAAAGAATTATCTACAAGGACTCCTGATTTACAATCATTAATGGATAAGTTAGAAACTACTGAACCATCATCTTCTCATGAAGCATTTCTGATAGAACTAACTAAACACTTAAATGAAATAGATGCCTTTAGAGATAAACAAATTAGTGAAGCAGAGATGGACAGTTATGTTGAGGGTAAGATAGCCTCATCTGCTACTAAGGGAGGTAAGGACAAAAGTGAGAACAATGATGTAGTAATTACAGCGTCTCAATATGCTATGAAATATAATATTCATCAAAATGTTATGTTGGAAATTATAAAGAGTACTAAGTCTAGATTTGGAGTAGCAATAGACCTTATATCTGAAATAAAAAAGACAATGCCTCATATATGGACAAAAAGTCCGAAAGATATGTCTGTTGTTGAAAAGAGGCTCGTTAGAAGTTTAAACTCTTTAGATGATGTAGTAAAGGGTTTAGATAGTCTCCAAAAGGATTTAGCCCCAACCCCAAAAGAAGTAGTCGGAGATTTAGTCCCAAGATTAATGTTGTTAGCCAAAGTACAGATGGAACACCGACAAAAGATTGGTCTGCATCAGGACTCAGGTGTTTTAGACTCAGATTTAAGAACTGATACGTTCCAATTACTAAGAGGCTTATTCAATTCAACAGACGTATCTGTTTTAGAATTTGTTAATGGAGGTTTTGATTTACGAAGAAATACGGTATCTAAGAGCAATCACGGGTTTTTAGGACTTCAGAAGTTATTGGGATTGCAAGATGGATTATATTTAATGAGCAATAGCGCAATTGTTAACAGAAGAAAAGTAAACTTTCTTGATTCAGATAATATTAAGATAATGAAAAAAGATTTGTCATCTGGTGAGGGACAGATAAGTTCTCAAGAGCTTCAAAGGCTTCAGGCTTCAGGTGATGCAGGAACAGAGCCTATGTATAGAGAATTAGCTAAGCTTATAACTGGAGACCATAATTATCAAATAATACATTTAGATGAAAATACAAATATGGTTTTTCTTAATTCCCCAGAGACGAGGGCTAGGTTGTCATCATCTTATAATGAAGGGGGAGCTGTTTATGACCAATTAAATAAGATGTATGCCCTTGATAGCAATACTAATATGAAGCAAAATGTATTAAAAATAGCTGATGGGGTGGCTAATGGAGACGCTAGGACTATAGAGCAGTCTATTCTTTTAGCAAGATTAATGAATGATTTTTCTCCTGAGGTTGCTGAATACTTATCATCAAGAAGAATTGATTTTTCAGAGGCTAAGGGTCTTTGGAAAAGATTGACTCTTACAGAGTCTAAGAGCGGTATATATGGTACAAAGGATAATTTAGATTTTGCTTTAGAAGCATATAAATTATTTTCAAAGGAAGGCTCTGAGATACATCAAAAAACATTAGAGGTAATGGAATCGGAATTTAAAACACCATTTAAAACGTGGGTAATCAATGATGAGACTGGAAAGAATAGTCAATTAAATGCATATGATGTAATTCTCGCTAAGGCTGATAGGGAAATGGTTTCTGGACTATTAACCAAAGAGCAGTATGATACTATAGAAAAAGACGCTAGGGAATTAAAGGGAAGAGGAGTGGCTGAATCTGATTGGTATATATCTAGAGATAGATTTCTAGCTATACTGGGTTTGTTTGGAATCCGAGATAATATGCTTGTTACCTCGCAAATGGGAGAAACGTCTCCAGATGGAATCTTTAGAGAAACCTATACTATAGACGGGTTCAGGTCAGGAGCTATCAAGCCAACGGTTCATTTAAATAATGTTGAAGCGGATGGTAGTATGACCCTTTTTATAGGGAAAACTGCTTTTAAGTATGACCCCGCTTTTAATAATCTTATGAAAACTAAGAAAATAAATTCTTTAACCTTTAAGAGTGCGGCTAAGATATGGACTACTGTTGATAAATTGGATGGAGGAACTATACAGTCTCCTAATAGAGATAAATGGCAGAAACTACCACTTACTGATGATTTAAAAGATTTTAATAATAACTGGTCATCTGAATTAGATAGACATAACCCAGATGCAACAATAGATATACCGTGGGAAGCAATTAATTTTAAACAAGTGTCTAGAGAACATACCTCTGGAGTAGGAGCAAATACATTTAATCACTTTAGTGAGAGAGGTCAGGCCTCCGCTAAGGAATGGGCTGATGTTGAGAATAGGATGGACAATTTTGATGGCGATTTTAGACTTATGATAAATGACGTTTATGCTAGGAGTGATATTGTTAGACAAATGTTAGGATTTTCTATTGAACAAGGAGACAATACTCTTGCACGGACTGGATTAGATTATATTATTGAAGAAGGTGGTGTTCTTACTGATTCATGGCAAATACCTCAGATAGAAAGAGCAATGATATCATATTATTTGAATGGTGGCGCAATTGTTAATAAACAGATATATCATTCTTCAATGGACGTTATGACAGCGGCGCCTTCGAGCTATGATTCACCTATAAGAATAAAAACAAGAAAAGATGGAACTCTTGGTGGACTCCCAATCCAAACTCAGTATGGAGGGAAGGGAATATCATTCTTTTTAGGAGAAAAATCTTTTTCATTGACTGGCACTCAAGATATGAATATAGACTCTAATGGAAGTGTTGAGGTAGGACAGAAACAAGGTTCGGCATTTATATTTAAACATGGATATAATCAAATATTAGGTAAAGGTGATACCGAAAGGCGCCAAGATATATTAGAAGAGGGTATTGTTTATGAGAATGTCTTTGGAGAAAAAATTATTAATTTTAGAGGGCTTCAGATTACAGAAGAAGGGGGGACAGTAAAGGTTAGAAGGTTATCTGACAGTACTAAGTCAGAATGGAAATCTATAGATTTTGACCAAGCGTGGGACAGAAATGGTCTTATGATTGATGATGCATCTTTTGATAAAAAGTTTTTTGTAGACTTATATAAACAGCACGCAGGTAGTGAGAGTGAGTATAGTAAAACTATCGACTGGGTTAAGGCTAACGCTCAATTTAATATTACGAATTCTGATGTTGTTAAGCATCTGAAAGAGAAAGGACTTTGGTTAGCAGCCTTTAGTATAAGACAACCACGAAACTCTCCTGGAGATATTATCTTAACTAAAGTAGAAGAAGTTTTAGACCACAGGCAGGGGAATGTTGAAAAGACAAATATATTAGATGCCCTAAAGCATCACGATGCAGATAATGATTTTGATAAGAACACTACCTTCACAGCTGCCCCCGATGGGATATGGACTGAGCTTAGTCGACTTTCAGGTTCAAAGATATGGTCAAGTCAGGCTGATATTACAAAAAATATAGAACATCTTATGGATAGAAATAATTTAATGTTAGATGATAATGGTGATATGCAGATGCATCAAGGGGATGTTATCGAAGGGGCATTGATAAGAGGAAGATATGTTAAAATGCATCAAACCCTTACCTATATGATGAATATGTTTGGGAATAAAGGGACTGTCTTAAAGGGAGTTTATAATAATAAGGAAATAAGTATTAAATGGAATGATAACCCTCAAATATATTTAAACACAGCTGAATCAATATCGCATTTTGTAAAAACTTATATTGATTTATATAGAAGAACCACTCGCTCGCAGGCAGATAGTCGCAATTTTATAGACAATACACAGTGGGATATATTCTTTGGGAACGCAGATAGGGCAGGCTTATTTAGTTTAGTCGACCACCAGGGTGTGGTTATAACAGATAGATGGGGTGCTAATAGTGAGTATGCTCCATTAAAAGAAGCAATAGCTGCTAGATTATTAAATCCAATTAATAAATTTCTTACTTTTAACAGAGGAACTGCTGACTTAGGTGAAGGTTTCTCAAGACAGGCATCCTTAGAGCAAATGGCTAATGGGTATTCGACATTAATACATAGTTTAGACCCTAACATTTCTTGGAATGGTATTGATTCAATAAGTCGAAACGATAAGGGGTGGTCAAGTATAGATGTTATGCCTGGGTTAGATTCAGCTAGACAATATTTTGCAAGGTCTAATAATCCTTTTGATTATGGGATGAGAAGACTTCATGAACTTGAAAGAAGCAAATATGCAGATACCGATTACAATAAAGATTCAATAGGAAGTTTAGTTCAAAGTGTAGAGTCGGGTAAATTTGATAACTTAAAAGATAGCAATACCGAATGGAATAAAGCTTTGCAAGGGGCTCTTCATCATTATGTAAAATCTGAAGGTAAGATAGTTGAGATAATTAATCTTCAAAGAAGAATTGATGCAGTTAAGGAGAACATTGAATATACTAAACAAAAGTTTGGTGAAAATTTTGAATCATTTGAAACCTCAAGAGATGCTAAAAGATTAGACAGATTGGAAGAAGCTAGGGATGAATTGGTAGCTGGTGTTGGATTCCAAAGAGATTATATAGTGGGAAGATATTCTGATGTTATAAACACGGTAAAGGTTAAGAATGAATTAATTACAGAAGGTAAATTGACAAATCATTTTACTAAGTCCCCTCTAGGAGTTATTATAAAAGGAGAATTGAGTGAAGTTATAATGCCAGGGAAAAGCAATAGAAATTCAATTCCTAAGGGGGCAACTGTTATTGAAAGTCCTAGAAGGTATGAAGCGGCTAGTCTGAGTGCTATGGGGGATAGAATAAATTTTCATATGTTTGCTGGCCGACCATCTTATCATGGTGAGGATGGGCGAAGAGAAGATATGTCTATGAATGATTGGAAAGCTACTAAAGGCATTGTCTATGATATTAAAAAAAGATTCGCTGTTATTGCTAAAAGATACGCTGATGCTCCTCAAAATACAGTGGGGACTAGAGAAGCAGAAAAAATTAATGCTATACATGAGGTTTTGACTGACCCAAAATGGTCGTCATTCTCTGACCGTGGCATGCTTGGAAAGTGGGCAATGGTTCAAAGATTATTAGTTCCTGAGTTAGATAGAAGTGTTATGGAAATTTCTCCAGTTATAGGCATTGGGCAGGATGTACAAATACAACCTAAGGTTAGAATGGCATTCGGAGGTTCTATAGAAAAGTATCTTGTAACCTATTTAAATCAAATAAGAATGGGGTCATATAAAGATACGGCTGGTGGTGAGGTAGGTTTTTCTACTCAGATTGAAGCAAAGCTTTTACTTGAACATTATACTAAAAGCAAAACACAGGGACTGGTAGAACTAACACATAAGTTTGGCGATTTAGAGGTTTTAAGAGAAGGAGTTTTTAGTAATGAAATTGATATTAATAGGTGGCATGGATGGAAAGAAATTGATTTAAATCAAGATGTTGCAAAGTGGAGTACTGATTCTAAGGAATCCCTTGCCCAGGCGTCTAAAGTATTAATGAAGTATGCATCAGGTGAGATATTAGTTGACCCATTTGTATTATATAGGGCTACTCGTGAGATGGAATCAGTTGCAAAAATTCCTCGTAGTCAAATATTTGGGAAATGGGTAGAGTCTAAGGTTCAGGCAGATTTTGGTAGGTCTACAAATATGGAGTTTATACATCCACTAGACGCTGCAAGTCAAAGGGCTAGACGTTTTGGTGACCAAAGTATAGAAAAAGAAGGAATAGATAGTATGATTGATAGAGTATTTAGATGTGGAGGTAGATAATGTCTTGGTTATTATGTAAACCTTCCAACAGGAAGCATGACAATGCTAATGATGAGAGGAACAAGCAGCTTCGAGATTCTATGAAGCAGCATGGTCTTATGTACACAACCGACCCTAATATTACTAAATGGGGCTACAATAAGGACACAAAGACCTTTGAGTGGTTGTTTAGAAGATACACAGGTAAGGAAATGGACTTAGATGCTAACCCAATAACTCCAGCTGACTTAAGAATATTTAAAAGTGGTATAAAAGAGTTTTCTAGAGATTTAGGAAAACAGGGGTCTCTTAGAAATAGAGTATCATCCTTTTTTAAGGTGCCTGGTGCTACTATGAGAAAATTGCCAGAGTTAAAAAGATATCAAGACGATTTAATCGCAGAGTCGTCCTTTTTTAGAAGATACCAAATTGAGAACCAGCATCATTCAAAAATTGTAGCAGACAATTGGGAAGTTTTAGCTGCTGAAATTGGAGGTAAAAGTCATCCTGCGGACTTTAGGGCTCTTGAGAAAAAAATGGATGTTAACCTATCTATTGGAAATCCTAATGCTAAGCAAATGGCGGAAAGAAATCTTTTAAAACAAGAGTGGACTCGTTTGCTAGAAAAAGGTGCTCAACCAATTCTAGCGGATATACAAAAAGTTATTAATGGTGCTGACATTGATACTATGCCTGGGTATTCTCAAAGACAAAAATCTATGTTAAAAGAAATAGACTCAAGCATGATGAAGATTAGAGAGAATGGCGTAAAGATTATGACTAGTGCTCTTAGGAAAGTAATTGAAACTGCTAAGATGGTTGATGAGAGAGAGGGTTCTACTAGAAATTTACAAACTATAATGAAAGAGCTTTCTTCTGCTATAAAACATATTGAATTTCAAGGCAAAAAAGATGTTGAAGGGGGAAGGGTTTCTTATAAAGAAATGACAGCTGATTCAGATATGGAAGTATTAGGGTTTACAAAGGGTGAGACTGTCTATTTTAAAAAATATATGCCACATAAATTGTTAGGTATGGTAAAGTTAATTAAAGATGGTCATAGGATGATGTTAAATACAGAAGGAAAAACATCGGAACAACAAGCTGTGGATTGGGATAATTTTAGAACCAATGTTGAGTCTGCTATGAGTAGGTCTCCATTTCCAAACCCTTATTTTAGTAAAGACCCTTTATTCTTTCTTAGACAATATAATCATGAAATAGCTCAATTTAATTATCAAGCTCATTTAGAGAATACATTCAGGAAGCAAGTATCACATTTAATGGATATGTCAGAGAAAGCTGTTAATGAAAACGATAGACAACTAGAGAGGGCTACTGAATCTTTAATAATGCAAATGCATGAGATGAAGCATAGTTTAATTGGTATTGACCCTAAGTCAGACAGTGCCCTAAATCAAATGTCTAGGCTCTTAACATCAGTGCAGTATTTCAGATTAATGGGTGGTAATGTTAGGTCGGCAGCTAGAAACGGGACTCAAAGACTCTATGAATTTGTTCATTTTGGATTTAAAGCCAGTAAGGATGCTAAGAAGTGGTACAGAGACAATCCTGATAAAAAGACTGGTATGGAAAAACAAGCAAAGGCCCATGGTATACTTTGGCATTCAGGGGGACAGGGCAAAAGAACAAGGGATGCTCTTTCTGTTGAGACTGGAGCCAGGGGAGCAATTGAAGTTAGTAAAGTTCCTCAGGGAATGAGAGTTGATAGTGATGGTGTGTTACGAATGTCAGAGGGGGCAGATATTGGTAAAAAAGTAACTGATGCTGCTGCTAAAACTGCTGATTTGTTTGGTACTTTTCATAGGCGAGTTGAGAATTGGAATAGAAAGGGTACTTTTGAAACAGCTTATTCATTAGCAAAAATGAATTTAGAAAGGTCTAGTGATGCTTGGGTTGCAAAACAAATGGGGGTTTCATTAGATAGACTTAGAGGAAAGGGAGGTTCGGATAAACGTGAAGCTTGGGAACAAAGGAAAGCTGGTAATCTTGCTTATAACGCAGTTGTTGATTTACATTTTGAATACGCCAAGTGGGCTAAATCTAAGGCATTAAGAGGGCCAGCTGGTCAAGTAGTTGGACAGTTTTTACATTATAGATTTAGTTTATTTGATTTAATGTCAAGATGGTGGAAAGACGGTAAGAGAGCTATCTTAGCTGGTGATATCAATAGAGAAGAGGCCTGGAGATTGTATCGTTTAGGTTTAATACAAAGTATGGTTACGGGTACTTCTATAGCTATGGGTTTAAATATAGGAGCCTTGGTTCAAAACGATGTAGTTGAGACTGCTGAGCAATTGTGGCTTATGATGTCAGCTGATAGGGATGACCCTGATGAAATGAAAGAATTAGAGAGAAAAACATATAGACAAGGGGTTACATCGTTCGCTGGGCCTACAGTTAGTCATGGTATTCAATTTGGAGAGTGGATGAATTGGTGGAGTACAGACCATAATGGGATACCTCGTTCACCGTTTCAGTACACTGTAGACACGGGTGATAGTTATAAAAGAAAACAAAGATGGAAAGGTAGGAGTTTAATTAATTCTGAGATGGCAAGAGCATCTACCTATAGCATACCAGTCCTTGCAGAACAAGGTATATGGGATTTTGCTCAACTACAGAGTGGAACGTATCTATCGAAAGAACAGAAAAAGACAAGGAAAAGAGCAGGCAGATTATTTAGAGACTATGTTCCTGAGAATCTTAGAAACCTAAGACCAATAGCTGATGTAACTTTAGCCCAATCTAAGCTTCCTAATGTCTTAAGACCTAGAAGAGCGGGAGCTGTAGCTGGTTTAAATAAGAAACCTGGATTGGCAGTGTCACCCTATGAAGTGAGTAGGGTTATGGGTTCTCTAGATTATATTAGAGGAGAAATGACCCCTGGAAAAACATTAAAAACAATTAGGCGTTAACCAGTTAATTAAATTCTTTTTTCTCTATTGGTTGTTCTTTTTGTGTGTAAATGAATTGCATAATATCATATATTAAAAGATACAAATCATCCCATGTTTGAATTTTATCAAATTTAGTAGACATAATTTTTTTATCTATTGCTATTTTTTTTTCTATTGGTATCAGTGCCATAATTTATACCCTTCCTTTTGTAATATTTGGCGATTAAAATAGCATCTGCAGTCGCAAATGTAACATTGAATGTGCTCTTAGAATTATTAACATATCTTTGAGCGAATATTTTTAATTTGTTTTTTCTTTCTTTGCCTTGAACTGTTAATTTATATTCTTTTTGCCATTCTCTAGGACTAATCTTTATCCACTTTATATTTAGTGTTGATAGGATACCCTCCCAAACACCCAAGTTTCTACCAAAAGTAAAAGTTCCCTTAGCTGATGAACCTCTCAATGCATGAACATCTTCTATCATCCAACATTCTTTAAATCCCTCTACATGACAATGATTTTTAATAGACAGTAATATTTTAGGAAGTTTGTATAGTTTAGCTGGGAATCTATAAGCATCAATAGTTCTATCTGGCCACACAACTGATATACCACCGTTATAACCAGGGTCTATTCCTATGTATGCTATATCAGTTCGCCGTGGAATAGGTCTACAATCCTTTCTACAGCTGGGTGATGAAGTATTGATTTAACTTTAGACACTCTATGCTTACATCCTTTCGAGAATATTTCATGAGGTATACTTTTAGGTCTTGCAAACCACAAGCAGTCGCCGTGCTGTTGATAGCTACAACCTCGGCAACTGATGTGTTTGCTTATTATCACTTTTTAGATTCAAGTAAAGCTTTCGATTCTGTATTATAGAATCTACACTTATTCCCATTAAAACCTAAAGTGCTTTCTCCAGTTAATCCATATCTAGATTTAGCAGCTATTACGCTAATAGAATATGGACTGAATTTTTCATCATCATACTGATAGGGATAGTATACGAACAGCGCGGATTCAGCACACTGTTCTATAACTCCACTTTCAGCAAAATCACTAAGCTTAGGCTTTGGGTCGAACCTTCTTTCTATCTCTCTGTTTAACTGACTTACTAGGATAGCAGAACAGTTTTCCTTTTTACAAATCCATTTATAGTCATTCATAATCTTTTCCAACTGGAATCTTCGTTCTAAAGAAGCACTCCCAACTGAAATCAATTGAATGTAATCATCTATAATCACATCTGGTTTAAACTTAGTAATCTCACCGAGGGATTCTTCCAATGAACGTATATCTTCATACATTACTAAATTGGCATACTTATCACTCACAGTGGATGAAACTCCGTTTAACAATTTTTCTTCAACTTTTTTAGGAATCACATTTTTTCTTACATCGTCATATGTTATATCTTTAGATTCCATCACTATTACTTTTCTCATCATTTCAGTATTACTCATTTCACGATTGAATAGCAATACTCGCTTACCATCTTCAACTAATTTTCTAATAAGGTTAACTACAAGAGTAGTTTTGCCATGTCCTGGTCTGCCGCCTAGTACGGTTATTTCACCTCGCGTCATTCCGCCTGAAAATTCATCTAATGGTTTAAAATTAAAGGGTATCATAGCGTTTCCTTTGATAATCTTATCTACTGTCTCTTTAATTATCGTACCTATATCCCCATTCCTGGAAGGCAGGAGAGCCCTTAGGTCATCTACATACCTGCCATGTTCTTCTAAGATAGCACGAGTAGTGTCTATGCTAGAGAAACTTGCGTTATATAGTTTGTAAGCGGTCTTCCCAACTTGTCGTTGAACGAATTTTTCCCAAACCATCTTAGCATGCTGTTTTGCCATCGCAGCCCCGACAACCTTTTCAGGTAGCCCAGTCATCCAATATGCAGTAACGGCATTATTCTTCTTTTTCGTTTCGTTT
>Ga0187833_10002756_pt1 | contig 18524 bp, 16 predicted proteins | sample ETNtaG_37_FD_167968 | JGI IMG/M metagenome (GOLD analysis project Ga0187833, IMG submission 167968) | Marine microbial and viral communities from oxygen minimum zone, Eastern Pacific Ocean - ETNP2014_SV_400_PacBio MetaG (Illumina Assembly) | ecosystem: Environmental > Aquatic > Marine > Hypoxic...
GGTCGCCGAAGGAGTTGCCGGGCTTGTCGGTTTTGGCGGTCTCGCCGCCGGGAGTCTTGACCACTTCGACCACCTGGTCGACCACCTTGGGGTCGTTCAGGTCGCCTAAGGAGTTGCCGGGCTTGTTGGACACGATGGCGCGGGACGTGCCGGGAGTGTCGACGATCGGCATCCTCTGCATGGGCGTGACAGTGGGAATCCTAGTTCTGGTAGCGCTTGTCGCCCCGGCCGTGTTGATCGGGGGCTGTGCCGTGATGATGCGCGACCCCCCCTGCGCGTTCTCCGGTACCGCGCCGATGGCGAGGCTGAGGGCAGCGGCAATGGCGAACTTGCTCGTGCTGGTGATACGCATGGTATTCTCCTCTCTGCGTTCTGACACCGCCCCGTGCGGCGCCGTCTTGTCTTGACCAACCAGCAGATATGCCAAAAGGCGTGATGGAGGAGTGACGGCTGTCACAAAGCAGTCTTATTAGGGTGCTGAGATGCCGATTTACCTGAGAGCCACAGCCGCGATAGCGGCATCCATATCGGCAGGAATCAGTACGCCGATGCAGCCGATGCAAAAGGTCCCCGCTACAGTGATCTTGCCAGGATAAATGATGCAACGGCGCTGGTGCAAAGCATCAAAGAAAGGGGCGAAAAGCGATCCTGCTCATCGCCAAGCCCGACCGGCTAGCCAGCAGCGTGGCCTTCATCATCACCAACCTGTCCCGCCCCGCCCAGCGAGTGGTGGCTTTCTACAATCAACGAGGCAAAGCGAAGCAGTACATCAAGGAAGGCAAGAACGCGATTAAATGGACACCGCATGTCCATACACGCATAGCTATCTCAACCCCTGATCACGGATCGTGGTGAAGTAATAGTAGCATTCGCCGCGCCAGGCATATGACAACGCATCGTCCCGCCGGTTGAGGAGGGCGGGGCCGTGTCGCTGTGTCGTCAGCCGGCGTCAGACCGAGTAGTAGAGGTCGAACTCGATCGGGTGCGGCGACATCTCGAATGCCTGCACCTCTTCGCGCTTGAGGTCGAGGTAGCCCTCGATCTGGCTGGTGCTGAAGACGTCGCCAGCCGTGAGAAACTCGTTATCCGCCTCGAGCATATCGAGCGCCTCGCGCAGGCTGCCGCAAACCGTCGGCACGCCCTCTAGCTCTTCCGGCGGCAGGTCGTAGAGGTCCTTGTCCACGGCATCACCCGGGTCGATGCGGTTGCGGATGCCGTCAATGCCCGCCATCAGCATCGCCGCGAAGGCGAGATAGGGGTTCGCTGCCGGGTCCGGAAAGCGCACCTCAACGCGTTTGCCCTTGGGGCTGGTGGCGAAGGGGATGCGGCAAGCGGCCGAGCGGTTAAGCGCCGAATAAGCTAACAGCACCGGCGCCTCGAAGCCCGGCACCAGACGCTTGTAGCTATTGGTGGTTGGGTTGGTGAATGCGTTGAGTGCCTTGGCATGCTTTACGATGCCGCCGATGTAGTGCAGCGCTGCCTCGGAGAGGTCAGCATAGCCGGAGCCGGCAAAGAGGGGCGAGCCGTCCTTCCAAATCGACTGGTGGCAGTGCATGCCCGAGCCATTGTCGTCGACCACGGGCTTGGGCATGAAAGTCGCGGTCTTGCCGTAGGCATGAGCGACCTGGTGAACGCAGTACTTGTAGATCTGTAGTTCATCGGCGCATTGCACCAGGGGCGCGAATTTGATGCCGAGTTCGTTCTGGCTGGGCGCCACCTCGTGATGGTGCTTCTCCATGTCCAGGCCCATCTCCATCATGGCGCTGACCATCTCGGAGCGCAAATCCTGCATGGAGTCGACCGGCGGTACCGGGAAGTAACCACCTTTGGCGGCGGGCCGGTGTCCCATATTGCCGCCTTCCAAGTCGGATCCTGTGTTGTAGGGGCCTTCCTCCTCGTTGACGCTGTACATGGTGTGGTTCTGTGAGACCTTCCAGCGCACGTCATCAAAAACGAAGAACTCGGCTTCCGGCCCGAAATAGGCGGTATCGCCGATGCCAGAGGACTTGAGGAAGGCTTCCGCCTTGGCTGCCGTCGAGCGCGGGTCGCGCTCATAGGGCTGGCCCGTGGTCGGTGTCAGCACGTCGCAGACGACGATCATGGTTGGCTGGGCGGTGAAGGGGTCGAGCACGGCGGATGCCGGGTCAGGCTTCAGCATCATGTCCGATTCGTTAATCGCGCGCCAACCGGCGATTGAGGAGCCGTCGAACATAATGCCGTCCTCGAACAGGTCCTCATCGACCGCGGAGGTGGGCTGTGAGGTGTGTTGCCACTTGCCGCGGGGGTCGGTGAAGCGCCAGTCGATGTAGGCGACCTCGTTTTCCTTGATCATCTCGAGAACTTTTTTGACGTCGGACATGAGCTGTATCTGCCTTGCTGTGATGTCGTGGTTTGTGGGCCGTAGTGCGGTGCCAGCGATCCGTCGCGCGTGCTGCTACCGCGTGCGTCTGCGTGCTTATATGGCTTCGGTGCCGGTCTCTCCAGTGCGAATGCGAATAGCTTCCTCAACGCTGCTGAGGAAGATCTTGCCATCGCCGATGCGACCAGTATAGGCGGCCTTCTGAATGGCTTCGACAGCGCGCTCGACCAAGCCGTCGTCGGCGACGATCTCGATCTTGATCTTGGGCAGGAAGTCGACCACGTACTCGGCGCCACGGTAAAGTTCAGTATGTCCCTTCTGGCGCCCGAAACCCTTAGCCTCGGTGACGGTGATGCCCTGCAGGCCCATCTCGTGCAGCGCTTCCTTCACCTCGTCGAGCTTGAAGGGCTTGATGATGGCTTCGATTTTTTTCATCTCGGCTGGATCCATCGGTTCGTGTGTGGTGCCCCGTAGGGGCGGTGGCAGAAGAGTTGTTATTCTGCCAGATGCACGCACCGTGCCAAAGCACAAGATTCGGCAATGCTTTGCCGATCGTGCGGCGGCGCTGGGGAAAGCGGGCTTCAGACTGCCTAAATTTTCATCATTCGGCTTACCGAATGAGCAGGGCAGGCCCCCGCCGCAGCCCTTGACGCCCAGCCACGAACCGCCTACAAGCCCGCCCGACGGCGAGTGTAGCTCAGTTGGTTAGAGCGCCTGACTGTGACTCAGGAGGCCGGCGGTTCGAGACCGCTCACTCGCCCCATTATTTCAAGAGCTTATGGCTAACGTCGCCGAAATAGAACGTTTCGGGTACTGCATGGGTGCCATTCTACATATTTTTCCATCATAGGCGCTTGGTATTAGACTAGCACAAGTTGTTGAGCGTTCCAAAACCACCACTTAGAGTGGTGGATGTCACGCGAGAACTCGGTGCTGCTCCGAAACCGCGGTGACCAGCCGGCACGTTGATTTTCGCTGAAAACCATAGGCACGCTACCCGCGCCCTCCCCGAGTTCCGGCCGATGGCTCCACCCGCTCGCGCCCAACAAAGCTAAGCCCATGCCGGCACCTCGCAAAAGCGGGCCGCGCACGCCGTCGCTACGAGATTGCGAGGTTGGGTAATTTGGACCACACTCCATTGCGCTGAAAACATGCTTATCGGATGTCAACGGAGGGCACATGATGTCTATCGTCACCAAGTTACGTTACGCCGCGTTTGTGGCAATGGCAGCAATGTTCGCGCAATCGGTTAGCGCTGCCTGTCTCGACGATGCGGTCGTCGAGACACTGGTTGCCGGCTACCCGACGACACCTGTCACCGGCATTCCCGCCGACCTCGGTCTCGATGATGCCTACTGCACACAGGAAAAATACGTTGCCCTCCTGCGCCAAAGCCTTGGTGCGCCGGTCGGCTATAAGGTGGGCTTCACCGGCAAGGTGACGCAGGAGCGCTTTGGCATTCCGAACCCGGCGATGGGTGTCTTGTTCGAGCCGATGTTCATTGCGAACGGCGGGTCTATCGCACGCGATTTCGGCCACCGCGCGATTATTGAGCCCGATCTCATGGTCGTCGTGAAGGATGAGGGCGTCATGGGGGCAGCGACGGAGTTGGAGGTGGCAGCACATCTAAGCAGCGTTCACCCCTTCATGGAGCTCGCTGCGATCCAGTTTGCCAAGGGGGAGAAGCTCACCGGCCCCGGCATCGTCGCACTGAACATGGTTGCGACGCGGATGGTTATGGGGCCGGGCGCGCCGGTTGAGGCGACACCCGCTTTCGTGCAAGCCATGGCTGATATGGAGACGATCTTCACCGACGAGACGGGCGCCGTCATTCAGGCGGCGCCCGGCTCGGCGCTGCTTGGCAACCCGCTGCGGGTGGTTCTGTGGCTCGTCGAAGAGATGAAGCGACGCCACGAGACATTGCAGGCAGGCGACCGGCTTAGTCTCGGCTCGGTCGGCAAGCTTTTCCCGCTCATGGAGAGCGGTAAGACTTACACTTACACGCTGACCGGTCTGCCTGGCGGTCCGATCGCGACCAGCGTGCAAATTAACTGAAGGCCCCACGATAGCGCAGGCGGTGATGCCGCCGCGGTCATTTGCAGTGACCGCCACCGCAACGGCACCAACGCACTCTATCTCGCGTGCCCGAACGGCTTCCGTTTCGCCTTCGGCGGGGATAGCGCTGCAGCGCGTCAGGCCGAGGCAACTCGCTGCGGGCTTACCGTAGCGACCATGGATCTCGCTGGCATCGGCCTCGACACGCCTGCTGACTTCGCCGTGCTTTCCAAAGGGCAGCAGAGGCCCCAGCAGACTGTCGAAGAATGAGCGTCCACTCGAGACATTCGGACGTTTTGCTGTAAGGTTACGGTTCTTGTTGTTTTGGGCTGGGTGAGACCAACGGCAATAACAACAGAAAGGGCTCGGCTCATGGCATCGATGACTGGCCGCGAGCGCGTCATGGGAGCGCTGCGCCACGAGGAAACCGATCGCGTGCCCATCGACTTTGGTGGCACCAACTCGACCAGCATCTACTTCACGGCTTATGACCGGCTGAAGGATTTTCTGGGGCTCGAGCATGAGACGGTGATCGGGCGGCGAATGACGCGGGGTGTCGTCATCGACGAAAGCATGTTGCGGCGCTTCGATGTCGATACGCGTATCCTCGCGCTCGGCGCATTTGAAGGGGCAGGCCATCAGCGCGAGATCGACGAGGATACCTATGCCGACGAATTTGACGCGGTTTGGCGCAAGTCAGGCGACGGCCCCTACCTCAACGTCCACGGTCCCTTCTATGGTGAGCGGGGCACGCTGCGCGACCTTGAGGCCTATGTTTGGCCCGACCCCGATGATTCCGGATATTACCGCGGCTTGCGCGAAAGAGCACAAGCGCTAAAGGCGAATACCGACTGCGCCATCATTCTGGCCGTGCCGACGGGCATCGTTCATATGGCGCAATGGTTACGTGGCTATGAAACATGGCTATTGGACCTCTACAAGAACCGCGACTTCGCCTGCCGTCTGGTCGAGCTGGTCACCGACTGGTGGATTCGCGTGGTCGAGAATGCGCTTGATGCTGTAGGGGAAGATATCGACGTCACGAGTTTCGGCGACGATTTGGGAACCCAACAATCGACACTTTTCGACCCGCGGCTCTATCGCCAGCTGGTCAAGCCGCATCATGCGCGCATGATCGCCACGCTCAAGCAAGGCAGTGGCGCCAAGACCCTGCTGCACAGCTGCGGCGCGGTTTCGGCGCTGTTCGATGACTTCATCGAGATCGGTATCGATGCTGTGAACCCGGTCCAGGTGCGCGCCAAAGGCATGGAGCCGGAACGGCTTAAGGCAGATTATGGCGACCGGCTATCGTTCTGGGGAGCGATCGATACCCAACGAGTTCTGCCTTTTGGTTCGCCTGAGGAGGTGCGCGCCGAGGTCCGCCGGGTCACCAATATCCTGGGACGCGACGGCGGCTACGTCCTCAACTCCGTCCACAATATTCAGGCCGATGTACCGCCCGAAAACATCGCTGCCATGTTCGACGAGGCCAAGGCATACGCCCCGGCCCAATGATCCATATGGCGCCGCGTTAGGCAGGCTCGGCCAGGAAGAGCGGACTCTTGCGTGACGTCTTGACCTGATAGTCGCCATAGGGTGGATAGGCTTTTGCGCTAACGTCCCACAGATGCTGGCGCTTGTTCATCAGTAGCTAGTGGTCTATTACCTAGACAGGTTTATGAGTTCTGCCGATGGTTTGGTCAGTAAACTCGCGATTTTCTATGCTCGCCAGGTAGGCGGTATGGATGGCAAAACCCATCAAGAGTTTCAAGTCGATATTGCCCTATGAGATCCAGCTCGGGTGGGTCATTTGTCCCACCCGAGCCACTGCAAAGGACCTCAGAAGTGCTCGGAACGTGATCCTGGTCATCACCAAGCTCGGCCAGTTGGCCAGCAACGCGACCTCCATCGTCATCCTCCTGATTTCCCGGCGCGCGACTACAACGCTGCCGTGAAACAGGGGCCGCTCTTTTCGCGGTTACCGTGGGTTGGTTTACGGATGGGGGGTGGGATTCGAACCCGCAACGCTGCCGGGCATCATCGAATCTGGATTTAGTCCAGAGGTGCCAGTCTTGGGGTAGATGCCGACGGCGGTGGACATGCTGGGAGTGTCAACGATCGTCAGCCTCCGCATGGCACCGACAACGGGCATCATCGAGTCCGGATTGATAACGCTTATCGACCTGCTCGCGTTGGGCACAATCATTGGGACCTGCACCGGAGGCGTTGTCGACGTAGCCGCTCCGCCCGGATACGGGCCAGTCCCCTGCTTGATGGCTGCTGCAGTCCCCGGTACCGTGCCGATGATGGCGAGGCTGAGGGCGGCGGCAATGGCGAACTTGCTCGTGCTGGTGATACGCATGGTATTCTCCTCTTTGTGTTCTGACACCGCCCCGTGCGGTGTCGTGTTGTCTTGAATAACCAGAAGCTATGCCGGAAGGCGTGATGGAGAAGTGACGCTTGTCACAGAGCAGTCCTATTAGGGTGCTGAGGCGCCGATTTTCCCGAGAGCCGTGACCTCGGCCGCGATAGCGGCATCGATATTGGCAGGGGTCGACGCGCCGATGCAGCCGATGCGAAAGGTTTCCGCTGTAGTGATCTCGCGCGGATAAATGACGAAACCGCGCTGGTGCAAGGCATCAAAGAAGGGTGCGAAAAGCAACCCTGATCATCGCCAAGCTCGACCGGCGGGCTTGCAACGTGGCCTTTATAGTTACCCTCATGCAGACAGGGGCGGAGTTGTTCCGCAGCTTTGGACAGGTTTCCGTGGATCGTGGCGTTACCGTTGCCCTTGGGGGTTCCGGCCCCTCTTATCACGAGGCGCGATTTCTGTCGGGTTGTCCTTTGTCGCCCTTCCACTTCATGTAAATTGCCTGCGCATCACGACCAAGAGATTATGCTAACCGCCAGCCGCCAAAGAAGAGATGGTAAACCGGCCAACCTCTCTCATAGGATCTGGACCACCTATAAGAACTGGACCACTCAGATCAGTCTGGTCATACTAGGTGCTCAACTGGCGGCAATGACGTTGCGGTGTCTGACTGAGGGCGGGAGGCCTCTGAGGGGGGGCTTAGCTGGTCGTCATGATCCTCTAGAAACCCTTATGCCAGGGCTGCGCCGTCTGATGTCGTCTGGAGTAACAGACTGTCATTTGGGGAAAGAGAGGCTCTCAATGGTATCCAGAATGATCATGTTAGCAGCGGCGTCGACGCTGGCCGTAGTCAGCGGGTCGCAGGCATACGTGTCGGATAACGATCTGGCGCGGCCTGCGAGCGGGGAATGGCTGCATATCAACGGTAGCTGGGATGGTTCGCGCTATAGCACGCTGACACAACTCACGCCGGACAACGCGTCTAATCTCAACGCGAAATGGATCTACTCGATCGGCGGCGAGAGCGATACACAGGCGACGCCGCTATATCACGATGGCCTGCTGTACCTGCCGCAGGACAACGCCGTTCACGCGGTCGACGCACGTTCGGGCAACCGGGTCTGGAAGTACGAGTGGGAACTGCCGGAGGATTGGGGTGGCCAGTTCGTCCCGTTCTTTACCGGCAAGCATCGCGGTGTCGCGATCGCCGGTGACAATATTTACTTCCTTTCGAACGAATGCACGCTGATCGCGCTTAATGCCAAATCAGGCGAGGAGGTCTACGCGCACAAGATTGATCGTCCATATCCCAAGGACTTCGAACAGGCAGCGGATTCGAACGGCTATTTCTGCACCTCTGGTCCAGTAGCAATACCCGGCCAGATCATCGTACCGATGAACGCAACCGATACCGGTGGCCTTCAGGGTTACGTTCACGGCCATGACATGGAGACGGGCGAGCAGCTCTGGGCGGCTAACATGATCCCTGCTCCCGGCGAGCCCGGTGCCGAGACCTGGCCCGGTAATAGCCGCGAGTATGGTGGTGCAGGCCCCTGGATTGTCGGCAGCTACGACGACGAGACCAAGACCTATTACACGGGAACGGGCAACGCCTATCCGTGGAACCCCTATACCGAGCGCGACGGTGCCGGCGCGGGCGGCCAGCGCAATGAGGGTGCGGCGGCGATCGTGGCCGTCGATACCGAGACGGGTAAGGTCAAGTGGCGCTATACGGTGGTACCGGGCGACCCCTGGGACTACGATGCCATGCAGACACCGATTCTGACCGATATCGACGGCCAGAAAGTGGTGATCCAGGCTAATAAGACCGGGTTCATGCACTATCTCAACGCAGCGACCGGCAAGTTTCTGCAGGCGCCGCGAATTGCCGACAAGATCAACTGGGCCAGCGGCTACGACGCCGACGGCAATCCGATATGGGATACTCCAGTGCCGGCCGAAGGCGAGACCGTGGAGATCTGGCCTGGCCTGCTGGGCGCCACCAACATGTACCCGGCAGCGCTCAACCCCAGCACCGGCATGATCTACCTGGCGCGTCGCGAGCACAGCATGAGCTATGTGTTCGAGAAGGTCCAGGTGACCAGCAACGTGCGCAATCTCGGGTCGGTCTTCGAGATCTTGGCCGGCGGTTCCGAAGTGAACTCGGCCCACAACATCAAGGACGGTTCGGAAGCCTGGCGCATCTCCTATCCGAAGGATGGGTACAGTGGCGGCATGCTGACAACGGCCGGTAATTTGACGATCTTCGCCAGTCAGGGCGGCATCGTGAACGTGGCCAACGCGACCACGGGCGAGGTGGTGTACCGCTTCAACACCAACTCCGCATCAAATTCCGGCCCGAGCACCTATCTGGTCGACGGCAAGCAGTACATTACCTTTGCCTTGGGTGGCTTGCCTTCGTTCGGATCGGCACCGGACGACAACCCGGTCAATCATGCCAGCATTCTTGTGACCTTCGGTCTGTAGGACAGCTGGCTGAAACCTAACCAACCCGACAACGGGGGTGGCATGCCTGAGCGCTTGCCACCCCTTCGTCGAGTCGTGCGAGGTGTCAGATAAATGATTGTTAAACTGCTGATGCGAGTGGCTATGGTGGCTGCTCTGGGCCTGCTGACATTGTTGGTTGCCGAAAACGATGCCACTGCCGTGGGCGAAGAAGGCCGACGATCCTCTAATCTCTTGTCCGAAAATGCCGAGGCCGAGCAGGCCGGCCAGCCGATCTATCGCGCCAAATGCGCCTATTGCCACGGCATGAAGGCGGACGGTCGCGGTCGCGGCCTGCCCAATGCGGCTAACCTGCGCAAGTTTAAGCGCGGCTACACCCGCTTCGTCAAAGCTGTCAAGGAAGGCTATAAGACCATGCCACCGTGGGGCGGTATGGGTGAGCTCACGGATGAGGAGATCAACCAGGTCGGCGCCTATTTGGAGACGCTTGCCAAACGCAACGCCAACTGGGCTGATCCTGAGGAGTTGTCGGATGCCGACGGCGTGTCCGTTGATCAGGTGGCGACAAACACGGTAGAGCCGGCTGCGCCCAAGGAATACCAAATTCATATTGGCCACATCTTGGATGCTTGGCAGGACACACCGGGCCAGCTTGGCTTGGCGACCATCCTTGAGCAGGAAGCGGCCATTGCTAGCGAGCATGCGGCGTATGCAGTAGCGGATCTCGAGGATTGGGACGTGATAAGGACCCACACAGCGCATGTGCGCCACGCGATTGATCCAGCGCGCGAGGCCAACGGTCCTGGCAAGGGGTATGGCGTCGTGGCAGCGGCGGAGGCTATTGTGCAACATATGACCTTCGCGCGCGACACTGCTGACGCTAATGAAAGCGTCAAGCTGCATGCAAAGCATGTCCTGGCATCCGTTGCCAACATTCATTTCTGGTGCAGCAAGATCTTGGACAAGGCGGCTCAAATTTCCGGCGGCGCCTCGCCAATCTCATCGGCCTTCTTTGCCGAAGAGATCGTCGAGCACCTGACTTGGATTCAGCACGGGCGCGACGCCGATGCCGACGGAACGATTTCATGGGGTCTGGGCGAAGGTGGGCTGGCGCAAATCAGGGCGCATTTGTCCTACATCGAATAACGGGCGCCCGGTGTCATTGAAGACGGTTGGGATGGACATGCCGAAGCTCTTGTGTGTCGTAGCGCTGCTGCTTATGGGCGTAGCGGCGACGGAACGGATGTCGATCGCGCAGGACGCCGAGATCACGCCGGAGAGCTCGAATTGGCGGACCGAGCCGAACAAATTTGTTTATAGCGACAACCATTGGCGCTGGACACTGCGCAGTGTCCAGCGCATGGATGACAGACTGATTGTCACATTGCGCTTCAGAAATAATGCCACCACTGCGCGGCCAATCCTGCTCGAGGATGATCCCCTGTCGACAATAATCCTCATCGACGAGGCCTCCGATCGCCGGTTTCCTCTGCTGTCATTCGAGGGCATATCGGAGCAGCCCACCGCCGTGAAACGGAAGAAGAGCAAGAGCGCGACATTCACCTTCGCCTATCCCGCCGGCGCTTCTGCGGTCCGGTTTGCCAGTAACTGGATTTCCATGCGCATGGGCGGCGAAGCCTCTATTATGGAGGTCGAGTTCACACTCGATATTCCGTCGGCGAACGCCGGTCAGACCTAGGTCTAATTCCGGATCTAATAATGCCGTCATCGTCATCGTTTGGCGACGGTCGACACCCAAGGATAGCACCGTGATAGGAAGATTTTTCGGCCGACATCCCAGGATGGTGTTGACGACAATATTTTGTCTATGGGCTGCCTCGGTCTGGCAAGCGACGGTCTATGACACGACCGTCGTGGAACCACGTGAGGCGGCGGCGCGCCGAGCCCTAATCGAAAGCGAGATCGCTCGCGCCGATGCCCTATTCGATCGCGGGAAGTATGAGACGGCCGTCAGCGAATATGATTACGTGCTGGCTGGCTTTGCCGGCGAATTGCCCCGTAACGTGGAAGGACGGTTGTACGACCGGGTCGGGTTCTGCCACGTCTCCCTGGCGCTGACGCGCACGGGCGATCCGGGCAGGCTGGAGACGGCATTGGATGCCTACCATATGGCGCTAGACCTGCGGACCGTTGCCGCGGGCCTACGGGCGCATTTCGAGACCCGCAGCCATATGGCCGATGCCTATATGACGATGTCCCGCCTAAATGGCGAGGCGGTACCGGTATCGAACGCGATCAATCTCTTGAACGACGGACTGGTCATCTTGAGCAATGCGGACAACGCAGAGCTCTATGCGCGGGGCCTGCGCGCGCTCGGCAATGCTCACCGCCGGCTCTATGAACTCGAGGCCGAGGCCAACCCCATCGACCGGGCACTCAGCTACTACGCCGAGGCCTTGCGCGTTGCCGGGCCCGTCGCGCAGCCCGTCGTGCACGGCGAGACGTTGATCGAGATCGGACTGACCCGTGTGTTGATGTCGGAGGGGCGCTATCGAGAGCGCGAATTGCAGGCGGCGATCACGGCGTTTGAGAAGGCCTTGCGGATTTTTACCGTCGAGGCGCATCCGCGCTTGCATGCGCGTACCCACAAGAACATGGGCGATACCTATACCCAGCTGAGTTCTCTGGAGCCCAAGAACCGCTCTGATCGGGCACGGCACCAACAGCGAGTGATCCGTTACCAGAACAAGGCACGGCAATCCTACCGGATCGCCAAGAGTTTCGGATTCGAAGCCGAATTCGCTGCAGCTGGAACTGGGGGGTCTGCCGCAGCGGCGGAGCCTGTGGCAGAGTCGAAGGAATAGGGCGGCGCTGCGTCAGTCGGTCTCGCGCGGCGCCTGCCAACCTCGCATCATGCCATCCTTCAGCAAATCCGGTGGCTCGTAATCAACATAGTCGACTTCGTAATTGCCGCCGCCATCGTCGCCGATCCGCATGACGACTACGCTGTAGTCCACATTCTGACCGAGGCGCTCGTAGCGTGTCTTGTCGAAATGCATGCCGTAAAGGCGCGGCGTGAAGTCACGGCCCAGCGTGTCGACGAATATGTAGAGGATCTCGGCCTGTTCATCGTATCGAGATGAGATCATGCGATAGTCGCCCTGGGGCGGATACGGGTTGGGCAGGCCCAGCGTGTCCAGCAACGCAAATAGCGGCAACCACAGGGTAACGGCGCCGGTGATCACGGCCAGCGGTTTGAGCCACCGGCGCCGCAAAAAGATGGCGACCAGCATGAGGGTCGTGCAGGCGACATGTGCGAGCAACAGCGCGCCCCAGTTCAATGTTGCGAAATCGACCACCATGCCAGCCATTACCTTTGCCTACTCATCGTCTCCGAACACTTTCTCGATCGTGAAGGCGTATTGCGGGCCGCGTCCGGACACCTCGTCGCCGATATCGACCGTGATTTGTTTGTAGATGCCGAAATTCTCCGTCACCTCCTGCAGCTTCAGCGCGACGCCGAGATCGAATGGCACACGAACATGGCGCGGCTTCGTCTGGCCCGGCGACACCACCAACAAAAACAGTGCGCCGTCGATCTCGTCGACGTCCCAACCATAGACGTTGTAGCGTCCCGGCTCTGGCCAGGGATCGGGATAGCCCAATGTCTGGTGTGCCAGCATGAGCGGTAGCACCAACGCGACCAGGCCAAGAGCCAGGGTCGCGATACGCATCCACCACTGCCGCAGGTCGTTGACGAACAGCATCGCGAACAGAAAGCACACGGCGGCGGCGTGTAGGGCGTAAAGAATGATGAGAACCAGCAACTCCGACATCGGGCGCCTTTCAGCGATGCCTGAGTATCGATTTATACAGGTTGTGGACGCTGTCCTCGATCAGTTTGCCGTCCGCATCTAGCGTGAAACGCACAACAGTGACTTCTTCCTTGCGACGTTTGAGCAGAATTTCGGTTTCGTAGATCTCGCCGATGTCGCCCTTGCCGGTGACACGCACTTTGACTGGCACCGGTAGCGGTTCTTTGTACTGGTTGTAGAGGTGGATATTAACGACATACTCACCGGCGTTGCGGGTTCGGATCGACATCCACTCGTAGTTCAGTTCGGAAAGATCGTTGATCTTGCCACGGTCGTCGCGCTCCAGGTTGAGTGATGGGCCGGCCTCGTAGATACCCCATCCGACTGGGATACCGTCGGGGCCCATGCCCCATAGATCGACATCATAGCCGGTGCCAGATGGCCAAGTGGCCTCGATTAATATTTGCGTGCGCAACGGCACATCGTTGGGCTTGGGCACGGGATTGACCAAGAAGGTGAGCAGGAAGATGACGACCACCAGGCTGAACACCATGAGGAACAGAATGTCGCGAAAGGCTATCGAAGAGGAATCCTCGATAGGATTGCCGAACGGATCGAATTCGAACATCTGTGAATAATCCCGCCAGGACGCCTCGCGCTATCCCGCCACGTTCTCCGGCGAGCCGGCACCGTCTGCGGCGCGCAGGATCTTCGGGATGATCTCGATATCCGCGCACTCGACAGTGTCGACCACCAGGCCGCCGACGGCGCGCGACAGCATCTGGTAATGAATCTGTAACCAGAGGCCGCCCAAGATTGCGCCGACTAGCGTGGTGAATAGTGCGACACCCATGCCATTGACGATCTGACCGAGCACGCCCTGCACGCGTTCCATGTTGGTGCCACCGGCGATACTGTCGCCCAGCCCGTTCACGGCGATGACAAATCCGACCACGGTGCCGATCAGGCCTAGAAGGATTAGAACATTGCCGACATAGGCGATAATCTGGATCGGCATGAACAGGCGTGCGCGAAACGTGCTCGCCAGTATGCTTTGGTCTACGTTCGGCTCCGCGAGGTTCCTACTTTTGCGTCGCAGCCGGTCGAAATAATCGGCCGCGACACCCCGCTGGGCACCGCCCGCCAATAGGCCGATCTCACGATTGATGCCGACAATATGGTAGGAACTCGTTGCCCAGAAAACTAAGAAGACGGCACCGATGACGATGCTCAGATAGCTTGCGTCGCTCTCGACCACGAGTTCGATCCAGTCGCGCAGCCAGGCGACATAGACCAACAGGAATGCGAAGGAATTGATTACCAACCACTTATAGAGCAACGCATTCGGATTGTTCATCCTTCCCCCCAAGCTTCGGCGCGAACCGATCTACCCCACCCTTTGTCATGCTCAACGCAAAACTTCCTACCGGATAAGCGAAATGGTGCAGCAAGGTCACGCACAGCACACAATTCGATAACCGAAAAGCAATCATCACGCCAGTTCGAGTCGTGCCAGTAGCGCAAAATTAGGCCCTGAAGTGACACGGCAAATGTGGAACATGTAACTCAAATTGCGACATCTGTATCTACGCAATTTTCCTCCCTCAGAGTGCCGTCATGACCGCACAGGGGCGGGCTGGGGCTATGGGTTTGTGCCTGAAGGCTTTTCTCATGAGACCTAAGTTTCCTGCGGCGTTGTGAGCGCGGATTTAGACCACCAAGTTGGGCGGGGTGACAACCGCCGGAACGCTGTTGCATACGGTTCTGCCATCGACTATCCCCAGGGCAAAAAAGGCGGGTCGGAGCCGTCGTCAAGGACTGTCGGCATGTTCCCCCGCAGGGGGACCTCGCCTCTGAGCACCTCGCTCTTGGATATATTCAATCGGTCGCCATAGAGCCGGCTGAAGGCCCCCCCCTGGAGCGAGAGCCGATTCGCGCTGGCAAATCTGAATTAGGGGCGCAACACCAGAAATCTCGGATATGAAACTTTTCGGCCTCTCAAATGGTGGGCAGGCCATGCTTCGCGCCCAAGCCCTGCTGGTCCCTTGCCGATGTTGCCGATGCCTACTCGCTGGAACGAAGCGGGGCGGGCCGATATCGGGGCCTGTATCCGAGCGACGACCTTACTGTTTGATTCGAGTCCGCACGGGAGCCGGCCGAATTCGGTTTGACCGCCTGCGACTGTTGGGTCACAATTCTTGCAGGGGAGGGCCGTATGCAAGGGCAGCAGGCCATTGAGCAGGACTTGGCAGCGGAAACGGGGCTGCCGGTGTCGGTGGAAGATGGGTTACGGGCCGGTTTGTACCGGTTGCTCGGAACCCTATTTTCGCACGCGCCTGATTCCACCTTGCTTGATCAGATCGCGGCGGCTTCGGGCGACGACAGCGCCCTCGGTCGTGCCGTTACCGCTTTGGCGACTGCGGCCGGCGATACAACGCCGGAGGCGGTTGCTGCAGAACATGAAGCGGTTTTTGTGGGGCTTGTGCAGGGCGAGGTGATTCCCTACGCGTCGCACTATATTACCGGCTTTCTCTACGACCGGCCGCTGGCTCATCTGCGTGACGATCTCGACCGGCTCGGTCTTGCGCGGGCGGACGGCGCGGCCGAGCCTGAAGACGGCATCGCTAGCCTCTGCGAGGTCATGGCGGTCTTGATCGAGGGCAGCCTCGGCGTGACGGCCGGCGGCGACGATCAGCGCACCATCTTCACGGCGCATTTGGCGCCATGGGTGGGCCAATTTTGTGCCGACCTGGCGGCTGCTCCATCGGCGCTATTTTACAAAGCGGTGGCGGAATTGGGGCAGTCATTTTTTGAAGTAGAAGGTGAGTGTATTTTGTTAAATGATTGATTTAATGAAATAAAAACAGTTTTGGTAAGGAGTCGAGGCGAATGGCGAAGAAACAACGTGATGCGCATGGTGCGGCAGATCCGCAGCGGCGCGACGTGATGAAAGGGATTGGTGTTGCGGGCATCGCGACGGTCGGGGTGCTAGCGGCAGGGGTATCAGCCGAGAGCGCCGAGGCGGCAGAGACCGGTGCCGATTCGGCAGCCGGACAATATCGCGAAACCGCGCACGTTCGGCGGGTCTACGAACTAGCGCGCTTCTAGGGCGCAGGGGATTCAGGGTCAGGGAACGCATCATGCTCAGTAAGCGTAAATCTACCGCTGCGGCTGGCGGCAATCTTCGCCAGGCGGTCAATGGAACGGTCTCGACCGCAGTCGGGCGCCGCGATTTTCTCAAGGCGTCCGGTGTTGCGGCGGGCGGCATCGCAGCGCTTGGCAGTAGCCTGCCATTGACGCGCATCCGCAAGGCCGAGGCCGCAGCTGGCGATGGGGCCGGCGAGACAGTGACCGTCAAGTCGGTCTGTACCCATTGCTCGGTGGGCTGCACGGTCATGGCGGAAGTCCAGAACGGTGTCTGGACCGGCCAGGAACCGGGTTTCGACAGCCCCTTCAATCTTGGCGCCTATTGCGCAAAAGGCGCCAGCGTGCGCGAGCACGCCATTGGTGAGCGTCGCCTGAAATATCCAATGAAGCTCGAAGGTGGTGCGTGGAAGCGGATGAGTTGGGACGACGCCATTAACGAGGTCGGCGACCGCCTGGAGGCGATCCGCGAGAATGCGGGCCCTGATTCGGTCTATTGGCTCGGCTCGGCCAAGCATTCGAACGAGCAGGCCTATCTGTTCCGCAAGTTCGCGGCCTTCTGGGGCACCAACAATGTCGACCACCAGGCCCGAATCTGCCACTCCACCACCGTTGCCGGCGTCGCCAATACCTGGGGCTACGGCGCCATGACTAATAGCTACAATGATATCCACAACGCCCGCGCTATCTTTTTCATCGGCTCAAACCCGGCCGAGGCGCATCCGGTGGCGTTGCTGCACATTCTCAAGGCCAAGGAGCAGAACGGCGCCAAGGTCATCGTCTGCGATCCGCGCTTCACGCGCACGGCAGCCCATGCCAATGAGTATGTGCGCTTCCGCCCGGGCACTGACGTGGCGCTGGTCTGGGGCATTCTCTGGCACATCTTCGAGAATGGCTGGGAAGACAAGGATTTTATCCGCCAGCGCGTCTACGGCATGGACATGGTGCGCGACGAGGTTGCGCGCTGGACGCCGGAGGAGGTCGAGCGCGTGACCGGCGCTCCGGGCTCGCAGTTGGAGCGGGTCGCCCGTACGCTCGCCATGAATCGGCCCGGCACCGTGGTCTGGTGCATGGGCGGCACGCAGCACACCAACGGTAATAACAACACCCGGGCCTACTGCATCCTGCAGTTGGCGCTCGGCAATATGGGCACGTCCGGCGGTGGCACCAATATCTTCCGCGGCCACGACAACGTTCAGGGCGCTACCGACCTCGGTGTGCTGTCGCACACTTTGCCAGGCTATTACGGCATCTCCACCGGTGCCTGGAAGCACTGGTCGCGGGTCTGGGACGTGGACTATGACTACATGCTCGGCCGCTTTGCCAACCAGGAGCTGATGGAGGCTAAAGGCATCACCGTGTCGCGCTGGTTCGACGGCGTGCTTGATGCCGACAATGTGGAGCAGCCCAACCCGATCCAGGGCATGGTCTTCTGGGGTCACGCGCCCAATTCACAAACCCGCCTACCCGACATGAAGGAGGCGATGGCCAAGCTCGACACCCTGGTGGTGGTCGATCCCTATCCGACCATGAGCGCGGTGATGAACGACCGTACTGACGGCGTCTATCTACTGCCGGCTGCGACGCAGTTCGAGACCTATGGCTCGGTGACCGCCTCTAACCGCTCCTTCCAATGGCGCGAGAAGGTGGTCGAGCCATTGTTTGAGGCGCGTCCCGATCACGAGATCATCTATCGCTTCGCCGAGAAGTTCGGCTTCGCCGAGCAGATGTTTAAGAACATCGCAGTTCTCGATAAGGAGCCCTTGGTCGAGGACACTTTGCGCGAGATAAACAGCGGCATGTGGACCATCGGCTATACGGGCCAGTCGCCCGAGCGGTTGCAGAGGCAGATGGCCAACCAGCACACCTTCGACCGCACCACCCTGCAAGCGGTCGGCGGGCCTTGCGACGGGGAATATTACGGTCTGCCCTGGCCCTGCTGGGGCACGCCGGAAATGGACCATCCGGGAACCCCGGTGCTCTACGACACCTCTAAGCCGGTGGCCAAGGGCGGGCTCACCTTCCGCGCTCGCTTCGGCGTTGAGAAAGATGGTGTCAATCTCTTGGCGGAGGGCGCGCACTCGGTCGATTCCGAGATCGAGGACGGCTATCCCGAGTTCACCATGGCGGTACTCAAGAGGCTCGGCTGGGATGGTGATCTGACTGCAGACGAGCGCGCCGCCATCGAGGCGGTGGCGGGCGACAAGACAAATTGGAAGACCGATCTCTCGGGTGGTATCCAGCGGGTCGCTATCACCCATGGCTGCGCGCCGTTCGGCAATGCCAAGGCGCGCTGCAATGTTTGGACCTTCCCGGACCCAATACCGACCCACCGCGAGCCGCTCTATACGCC
>Ga0187833_10002759_pt1 | contig 18517 bp, 15 predicted proteins | sample ETNtaG_37_FD_167968 | JGI IMG/M metagenome (GOLD analysis project Ga0187833, IMG submission 167968) | Marine microbial and viral communities from oxygen minimum zone, Eastern Pacific Ocean - ETNP2014_SV_400_PacBio MetaG (Illumina Assembly) | ecosystem: Environmental > Aquatic > Marine > Hypoxic...
ATGTTTCTGAAATCAATGCAACGATTGACTCATCGGATAAATGCCTGTTTTTATTTGTCATAATGTTTAACCGTATAGTAATGTATTTTTAAGCCACTGCCGGATTAATGATGGTGTTATTGCTAAAGGAAAAATTTTTTCATTGACTGATTTTATAATCTGTTTTTCTATTTTATCCAGAATTCTTTCAAGTGCGCCATAAACAGATTTTTCTTTCTTTATTCCCAAGCTGATTCTGAATTTTTTCATTATTTTATCTTTCTTTAACATCTCAAATACTTCACCGGCTTTTCTTTCCTTAACCAGAATTAATTCTACCAGCCATTGTTCAGCTTCATCCAATTTTTGAAATGCTGTTGTCATATATTCAGCGTATTCCTGATATTCAATAGAAAGATCAGGATCCGATTCATAGTATCTTTCACCTTCCTCATCTGTCTTCATTTCATCGAGACTTTTAATATATTTTTCTTTCTGTATTTTATAGGATTTACCTTTGGATTTTAAGGAGGATTCAATCTCCTGTTTAAGCTGGTAATATCGATCGGTTTTCATCTTTAATTTTGAAACAAGAAACGGATCTTCACTTACTGACGGCTTATATCTGACAAGCATCAGATATATTTTCTTATAATCTTCCCCCAGTCTCTGAATATAGGGCGGAACATATCCTGTAATCTTGGTCTCGTGCCGTATATAATCCGTTTTTGCCCACTCTTTATTCAATGATGCAAACAGATAATGTGTTAAAGGCGCTTCCCCTTTGTAACGGCAGCTCAATGTCTGTATCCGTTTTATAACCCAGGTATAAATTTCTCCGGACTCTTCATCCCAGTAATAATTCCCATTAGTCGTTTCGAGCCATCCTATTGGAGCTTTATTGGAATCTTTCGTCTTTTTAAAATGTTTATCCAAGTTGGCAATAGTACTCAATATTGTTTTAAAATGCTCCTCCTGAAACTTTTCCAGTTCTCTTTTGTCTTTTTTACAGAGATGTTCGGCTATTTTCTTTTGTTCAGATAGATTTAAGACAGAGAGGAATGGAAAAAATAAATACATGAATATTATGGCATTGTATCTCTTACAAAATGATCAGGCTTACCATCGTTGTTTGTATCTATTCCAATCTCATCAATTATACCGTCATCATCATCATCAAATTCATAGTATTCAAATGATCCGTTATTATCTTTGTCGTAAATATTGATCTCTGCAAAACCATCCTGATCAAAATCAACCTGAAGCACATCGGTCTTTCCGTCACCATCCGTATCTTTCATTTTTATCACCGGTTTCTGCTTATCCATTATTTGATTTAATAGAGAAATAGTGTCCGGTTCAGCCCATTGATCAGATGCATTTAAAAAGGATCTTATTTCATTGATACTGATTGCAAAGTTAATTCCTGTATTAACTGATCTGTAAGAATGGATTCCAATCAGTCGGCCTCGTCTGTTAAAAACAGGTCCACCTGAATTGCCGGGAGATACAGGCGTCTGGGTTTGAATAACATCAGCTAAAAAATCAAAATGATCGATAAACCATTTATGGTTCTTTCTGAATTGGCTTACTACTCCCCTTGAAAATGACCAAATATATTGTTCCGGGTGACCAATAGTAAAAATATCACTGGCAACCTTTACGGATTTTTCGTTTCCCATGATTAATGGATGAGATCCTTCCAGAGGTTCAGCTAGCTGGAGTAGTGCCAGATCACGTGATTTATCTTTGGCAATTACTCTAGCATTCCCGTGTTTTGCCGGAGCTAAATCTTCAAACTTTAAAATCTCCGGATTATAGGACCATACCAGAAGTTGTTTCTTGTCTTTCACTAAATGCCAGCTTGTGAGTATTCTTCCTTTTTCATCGATTAAAGACCCCGCTCCAATGCTTTTTAAATCATCTGATATTAAAAGCATTACACTGCTGGCCCATAGAGTATACAGTCTAGAACCGCCTAATATTGTGCGTTCATTTTTTACAGGGTTATTATATCGTTTCTTCAATTCACCAATTACAAATGATGCATTTTGATACGATTGTATATAGTCTGAAGGAATGATAATATCGCTTATCAAGGACGGGGATTCATCCATTGCCTGCTGCGGATAGACATAAACCAACAACAATAAGGAAATAATATTATAAATCTGACGTTTGCTTATCAATATCATTTAAATAAAAAAGTTAAACCTGATTTATAGTTCTACTTAATATCGTTCTTTTAATAGAAGTGTACACATTCCAAAATAAAGAGATGCATTAATTAACCTGAATATTCACAAATAAATCACTAACCATTTTAAAACCATGTAAAAGTTTAGTTATAAGAAAAATATAAATTAAAGAAAATTTTGGGTATTGAAATTTGAATCATATATGCCTGTTCTAAGCTATACTGCCATATATGGAGTTATCCGTATATGGCAAAAATTCGGGTAATTCCAACTTTCACTAATTTATAAAAAAACAGCTATCATAAAAACGAATTATAAAGTATTGCCGGGCCCGGCTGGAAACATAGACATTCAACTGTCCCAACCACCGGTCAAACACCGACTTTTAAATTTTAAGCGATTTTTCTATCGCTATATATTATAGTATTGCTACACTTACGGGAACAGTAAAAAAGTGAACATTGCTCTTTTAAGCCATTGGCCGTGAGTTCGAGTCTCACCCGGATCACTGGAAAAACCCCGTCTATATTGATGGGGTTTTTTAATCTATGTTTAAATGATTGCACTGAATCCCATTCAAAATGAATTTCGTCAATCGCAAACCCTAAGAGCACATCCTTGATTTCAACAACAAGCATTGCCATGCAGTTTGGCTCCAAACCACTTTTTGAAGATATTTCCGTCACTTTTTCCAAAGGTAATCGATATGGCCTCATAGGCGCAAACGGATCTGGAAAATCTACTTTTATGAAGATATTAACCGGTGAAGTTGACCCAACTTCAGGAACTGTAAAAATTGATATTACTGAACGTGTTGCCAAATTAAACCAAGACCATTATGCCTATGAAAAAATCATTATTTCAGATTGCGTCATTATGGGGCATAGGGCTTTATGGAAAGTAAAAGAAGAACGGGATAAAATTTATTCACTGCCTAATATGTCCGAAAAAGAAGGAATGAGAGTGGCAGATTTGGAATCTGAATTTGCAGAAATGGATGGTTATATGGCCGAATCACACGCTGGAGATTTACTCTTGGGTGTGGGCATTCCTTTAGAGCAACATGATAAACCTATGAGTTCGTTAGCGCCAGGAATGAAACTTCGTGTTTTACTAGCCCAGGCCCTATTTGGAGATCCGGGTATTTTACTCTTGGACGAGCCAACTAATAATTTGGACATTAATACAATTCGTTGGTTAGAAGAAATATTAAACTCTCGAAATAGTACTATAATTATTATTTCACATGATCGTCATTTCCTAAACAGCGTTTGCACACATATGGCAGATCTCGATTATGGCGAACTTCGATTATATCCCGGAAACTATGATGATTTTATGACTGCATCAACGCAAGCACGAGAAAGGCTCTTTTTGGATAATGCAAAGAAAAAAGCAAAGATTGATGAATTACAATCTTTTGTCAAACGATTTTCTGCAAATGCATCCAAAGCAAAACAGGCAACATCTCGCGCAAATCAAATTAGTAAAATCAAATTAGAAGATATTAAAAATTCTAGTCGAGTTTATCCTTTCATTCGTTTTAAACAACATTCCAAAGTTTTCAACACAGCATTGAATGTGAAGGATTTAAACAAAGGATATGACACTCTTTCTGTTTTAAAAAAATTCAATATTTCAATTGAGTCTGGGGAAAGACTTGCCATAATTGGAACCAATGGGATTGGAAAAACAACGCTCCTGAGTTGCTTGGTTAATGATTTACCACCAGACAGCGGCATCATTAAATGGTCTGATAATGCCGTCATCGGATATTTTGCCCAAAACCATAGCCAGGATTTTAATTCAAATATGTCGCTCGTTGATTGGATGGCACAATGGAGTCAAAAGGGGGATGATATGCAAACAATTCGGGGAACCTTGGGCCGCCTGTTATTCACTCAAGATGATATAAATAAACCTGTTCGTGTATTGTCCGGTGGTGAACAACGTCGCATGCTATTTGGAAAAATTATTTTACAACGCCCGAACGTGATTATCATGGATGAACCAACAAATCATTTAGATATGGAATCCATTGAGTCTCTCAACTTGGCATTAAGCGGGTTTGATGGTACGATTATTTTTGTGAGCCATGACAGAGAATTTGTTTCTTCCTTGGCTACGAGGATTATTGAATTAACACCTGAAAAGATTAAAGAACACAGCCGTGGATATGATGATTACCTACATAGTTTGGGCGTTGAATAAAAACACCAAATAATTCCCTGTCCACTTTCTATTATATCATTAAAAATAACCTCGACTAAAACCAGTCTCTATCTGTCCTTTTTTATCAGGACATTGGCCCAAAGTGGAATTATTAATATAAATTTATTATATTCTAGTAATGAAGAGAGGTCATTATGAAACATATAGTTAGTTTTTTATTCGTTATTTCAGCAGTCTCTGCTACAACAATCAACATTCCTTCTGATTACACCACTATCCAGGAAGGTCTTAACGCTTCGGTTGATGGAGACACTGTGCTCGTTGCACAGGGTACTTATCCAGAAAACTTAATTCTTGCAAATGAGATAGTTCTGGCCAGTCATGCCATATATGATGACCTTGGTTCCGAATGGCTGGATAATGATAACATTAATAATACTATAGTTAATGGTGCCCATAATGGCAGTTGCCTGATTGTTCGTAACGGTGACATTCAACCGACGATTTTTGGATTTACCTTTCAGAATGGGACAGGAACGAATATGGCGGTAACTAAATGTGGTGTTACAAAAACGGACCGATCCGGGGGAGCCATCCTAATTTATAAAGCTTACCCGAACATCAATTACAATCGGTTTATGAATAATGGGATTGCCGGTGATACAGGACAAAATACCGCAAATGGAGGCGCCATCAGTCATTTTGCTGATGATGATGTTGAGTTTGATGAGGATAGGAATCTTTCTTCTGGTGAATTAACCCCTGTGGATTTTGCTGACTTTGATGCTGTAAGGGATTTTATCTTAGAAAGTGCTCTAGATTCAGATGAATCAAATTCCAGCCGGGATATACCGGGAGAGCTAAATATTCAGAATAATTATTTTGAAGGGAACAGCAGCGGTGATGGTGAGAATTTTTATTCTTTTGGCTATGAAGGCGATATTGATGTGAGTTATAGTGTTTTTGAAGATATAGACTGTGAATCAAATACTGTAAATGATTTTGTACTTAAATCAATAGAAGATGAAGCTAATTATGTTCAAAATGAAATATCCGGCGTTTGTATAGAATCCAATTCATTTCATGTATCTGCTAATGATGGCGACGATAATAACGATGGTACAGAGACCAGTCCTCTAAAAACAATTGGTCACGCTCTAACACTTGTAAAAGATGATGGAACTGTTACCACTATTAATCTTAATTCAGGAGTTTACTCACCATCATCAAATGGAGAACATTTTCCAATTGTTCTTCCGGACAATGTACACTTGATCGGTGATAATCTTGAGCCCACAGTACTAGATGCTGAAGCGAATGCAAATAAAGAAGCAGCTACCATGATTATCTTAGAAGTTGAAAATGTAACAGTAGCTAATTTGACCTTAACCGGTGGCTACTCTGAAGGTCATGGGTGTACTGGAGGCGGAGGGCTTCTATTGGCTGCTAATGACATGTTCAATTTAGAGACAGAGGATGGAACCAATATTGCTTCGACATATCCGGTTATTGAAAATGTGATCATTGAGAATAATCACTCACATAATGGTGGTGGAATGGCCTTCTTTCGGGTAGATGGTCCTGTTTTGAACAATGTTACTGTAAGGAACAATACAGCAACCGCATTTGGTGGAGGGATCTTCTCATACGTCTCAACCACGACGATGACAAGTGTGACTATTACTGGAAACCAAAACCAAGGGAATGGTCAAGGCGGCGGGATCATGTTGGCAAATTCTCGAGGCACATTTGATAACATGACCATAACAAATAATACTGCGGTCGGAGCCCATGGCGGTGGAATATGGACCAATAATAGTGGTGGTCCTGATAGCTATGGTGGTTGGACCATGACAAACTCGACCATTAGCGGAAATGCCAGTGAAATGTTTGCAGGTGGTATTATGTGTGCATGGTCGCACCCAACCCTTATTAATTGTACAATTACTGGGAATACAGCATGGTGGGGCGGAGGCGGAATTTTTGGTCTCGAAGGTGGTTTCACCTTAAAGGAGTCCATAGTCAGTAATAATTTTTCCTTCGGTAGTGGTGGAGGTATCAATGTATGGGGTCCGATTGATGGTAATGATGGAGTGGTCATTGAAGATTGCATAGTGTCTGGAAATGAAACAGACAGTAATGGTGGTGGAATCGTTCTCGATGAAGATGTTGACGCTATTGTCACACGTACTTCCGTTGTTGATAATTATGCTTCAGGAAATAATGGTGGAATATTTGTTTTGAATACAAATGCAATTATAAACAATGTTACTGTTAGTAGAAATGCATCAGGAGAAGGTGGTGGTGTAGGCATCACTAACGCTAATGTCGATATAGCCAATTCAATTGTCTGGGAGAATACTGGCAATGAAATTCAAGGTTCTGCCACTATCACTTACAGCGATATTGAAGGTGGATATGGCGGTGAAGGCAATATCGATGCTGATCCACTCTTCATGGATGCTAATAATGGTGATTATACCTTACAGGCTCCCGATTCACCCTGCATTAATGCAGGAACGGCAGATTTAGATGGTGATGGAACTGAAGATATTACTGATTATAATGGTTCAGCCCCGGACATGGGAGCCTTTGAATCAAGCCTGCCTGCACCTACAGGTTTTCAATATTTTCTCCAAAGTGCATCAGTGATGTTATGGTGGGACCCCAGTACAGATGAAAATTTTCAATACTTTTTATTGGAAAGATCTACAGATGATCAATTTGTTGAAAATGTAGTGTCTAATTATCTGACGAGTAGTTTTTATACTGATGATGATCTAGAGTTCAATACGTTATATTTCTATAGAGTTTCTTATTTCTCTACTGAATGGAGTGAATACTCAGAAACTATAGCTGTAGTATTAGAAAATCTGGATATCTCACATGGTAATAATTTGCCAATATCCTATAAAATCCATCAGAACCACCCCAATCCATTTAATCCAGTGACAACTATCCGCTATGACCTGCCTGAAGATGGTCTGGTTAATATTACCATCTATGATATGATGGGACGGCAGATAAGTACATTGGTCAGTGGACAGCAAACGGCAGGATATAATATTGTCCAGTGGAATGCTACCAACAGCTTTGGTGAAGCTGTATCTGCTGGGTTGTATTTATATACTATACATGCAGGTGAGTTTACACAGACCAGGAAGATGGTTTTACTAAAATAGGTTTACCCTTTCTACAACAAAGAGCCCCACATTCGTGGGGTTTTTTGTTTGTGGGAGTAATTAGATAAATATCACTACTATTGTTTATTAGGTTTTATTGTTATTCATTTTTGATCCTTTTTTTAAATAGAAGATTATAATGTTCCATGCACCTAGTATACATAGATATTAATACATCATCTAAATAAACTTCCTTTTCCGAATAAGGGTTGAAGCCCGTTGACTCTTCTACCCGGTTGTACCAATATGGTGCCCACATACCATCACTGTCCCGTTTACCTGCGGGCCAATTCAGCATTCTTTCAGAAAATTCAATTCCAATCCTATTACAGAGTTTTTTTAGCATCATCTCCGGATTTATTAAAATATCTTTTGCATCCAAAATTGGTGGTGATTCTCCCGTCACATCTTCCACCCTTTTCAATAGTTCTGACTGCTGCTCGAATCCTAATAATCGTTCATTTTCCACAGGGAATCGTTTACCATAACTTGCAATAACTTGCTTGGGATCACGGATTAAAAAACAATTTGTTACATCTTTTATCCAAGATAGGTCACACCCTTCCAAATTATGTTGCGCCATCTGCTTCTGATACCAAACGGGTTTGCCATCAGGGATATCTCCCGTGCACATGTCAGCCACTTCTGCCCAATCTGTACTTTGGGACGCAATTATTTCTTCTTTCCCGGGATGATCTATTTCGGTCTTATACAAATAATGAGCATAAAATGGTTCATCAGCTACGACTGTATCATGCCTATTTTCAAACGCCCGCATCATAGCTGTAGAAAGATTCCGCGGGCCGGACCACATGGCAATTCGGATACCATTCATGATGCTTCTACCAGTTTTTCAATATCCAACGCATACCAGTTTTGCAAGGATTTTGTGATGAATCCGCGAGTGCCGTCACCAATAATTTTACCATCAACTGATATAACAGGAATCACACCTGCAAATGTACCGGTAACAAAGACCTCATCAGCAGTATGAACATCTTCTACATTAAAATTCTTTTCATAAACAGGGATATTGTATTCTTTGCACAATCGGATGATGCTGCCACGGGTCACACCATTCAGGCAATATTCACCAGTTGATGTCCATACTTCTTCATCTCGTACAATAAAAAAATTAGTGGAATTGCACGTGGAAACAAAATCATGTGGGTCCAGCATGAGCCCTTCATCCACCCCAAGTTGATCTGCTTCGATACAAGCAGAAATACAATTATGTTTACTCAATGAATTGATTCGTGGATCCTGAATTGAATGATCCCGCTTGGTTTTTACAGTAGCTAGAGTTAATCCCGCTTTTTTTATTTCTTCACTAGCTTTTTTGTATTCCGGAATAATGACAACCGTTGGTTTACCCAAGGTCACTTTTGGATGCTGGTAGGGTGTTTTTTTTATACCACGAGAAACAATGAGACGAATATGGACATCCGAATCCATATCATTTGTATTTATTGTTTTTTGTAATGCTTCAGCCATTTCATGTTGTGAAATCCCGATATCCATAGCAATCGAATTGGCTCCCGAAAAAAGCCGATCCAAATGATCATCCAGATGAATCAGTGTCCCTTTATGGAGCCGAATCCCTTCCCATACGCCATCACCCAGAAGGTAACCACTATCCATGACAGAGATCTTTGCTTCAGGCCGATGAAAGAATTCACCATTGATGTAAATCTGAATATCGTTATTCCGTTTGTCAATATCGTAATCGTGTGTGGATGCCATTATTTTAATTCCTGGATTTGCCTTAATCTTTCAAATACAATGGCAGAAACTGCCGCACTAACATTCAAAGAATTTGTTTTACCCTGCATAGGAATCGTTGCTTTGAAATCGCAAGATTCCAGAACTTTTGCCCGGATACCTTTTCCTTCACTTCCAACGACGATGACCGTTTTCCCTTTATACTCAATCTCGTGCCAGGGTTTCGCATCAATGCTGTTTTCCAGTCCCACTATCCAGAACCCATTGTTTTTTAATCGCTGGAATTCATTTTTCAAATTGGTGACCTCGTATAAAGGCATATTTACAAAAGCACCCTGACTCACTTGTAAAACCGTATCTGTAACAGGTGCTGAATGGTGTTTTGGAATTATTATACCATTTATACCAGCACATTCTGCTGTTCGAATAATTTGCCCAAAATTCTGCGGATCTTCAATTTGATCTAGGGCCAATAAGCAAACCGATTCTTTTTCTAAATAATTCGGCAATTCATTTTTAGCAATTCTTCCATCTATAACCGCGGCAATTCCTTGAGTTCGCCCTTCTGGATATTTCTGAAAAAATCCCGGCTTGGCATAAAATTTGGGTTGAAAAGTCAATTTGCTAACTAGATGCATTAAATAATCATCTTTTTCGGCTCTGCCATTTCTAACGATATCAATTTTTAAAACAGTAAATCGTTTAGATTCCAAAATTGCAATTGTATTGTTAATTCCATATATGGTGAATTGCGTTTTCTGGTGATTTTTCATGTTCTTATCCTAGTGAGAATTTTCATTCACATTTATTCGTGAGCAATAAAAAACACAAGTAATATTAAAAAGCCGGAATTGTTAAAAAACTTTGGATGAAAAAAGTCAGAGAAGGTCAAAATTAGCCTTAATTTTTACGCCGTTTAGGGCCCATAGCTCAACGGTTAGAGCAGCAGACTCATAATCTGTTGGTTCGGGGTTCGAATCCCTGTGGGCCCACGTCAAATTCCCCCGTTATAAACGAAAGTCTTTAACGGGGGAATTCTTTTAAATTTAGTCATACAAAATTCATCTCAAATGCTGAACATTAACAATCTCTATAACATTTATAATGTTCAATATTCACCGACAAAAATTTGGCAGGTTATTATGTCCATTATAGAACATTTATTATAATTCAGGTTAGTGGAAATTAGGTTTAACTTACACAACACTTGGCTAAGTTAATTGAGAGAGATGAAATCAATATTTATAAAATTAGGTATTTCTTTTTTATACCTTACGCAGCTGCACGCTGTTGATTGGGGTAAATTAGATTCACTTGATGGGAAATATTATCTTGATGGGCAACTGTTCAGCGGACAGGCAATAAAACATCTTGATACAGGCCTCATGGAAGGAGGATTTCAGGATGGTATTCGCCATGGCCTTTGGCTAAAGTTAAATCGGATTGGAGAACCGATTTTGATTGGATATTACGAAATGGGCTTAAAGCATGGAGAATGGAAGCAATGGTATGATGATGAAAGAAAAAGACGGAAAGAATTAGAAGCTAATTTCATTCAAAATAAATATGATGGACCTTATAAAGAATGGTATGAAAATGGGAAAAAATCAATCTTTGGAACTTATGTTAATGGATTGGAACAAGGAAAGTATCAGGAGTGGCATGAGAATGGGAAAAAAGCACTAAAAACAGTGTATTTTAATGGTATTCCTGATGGAAAGTATCAGGAATGGCATGAGAATGGGAAAAAAGCATTAGTTATTGATTTCAAAGATGGGATGAGAAATGGTCCCTGGACCCAATGGTATGAAAATGGGAAGAAAGAAATGACAGTTGAATATGTAAATGATGTTCCCTGGGGAAAAGCTAAATTCTGGTTTGAAGATGGTTCAATTCAAGGGCAAGGAACTCTTAAAGATGAAGTCCCAGGTGGCGGATGGCTTGTTGAAGATGATTTTGGAGTTTTACGAGTCTATAAATAAATACTAGAAGCGAAAATAGCAAGTGGGCATATAGAATAATTTTAAACATATTGCTATAATTAAGTACTCGTTTATAAACCATTTGTCACCCAAATAATTTTTATTGGAAACTCTGCTACGATTATTTGTTAAAATTAATTAATATTAGAAGTTAAAAAATCCTGTAAAATGACTGATGATCTGTTGGCTTGAAATTTTCTACCAACCATCCCACCAGTTAGAAGAGAGCTGGGAATATCTGTGGGCCAACAACATCACTTAATTTTACTGTTTTACTTTGCCCCTCTTTAACCCGACTTTGAGACTTTACACAATGAGAAAAATCATTTTACTTTCTTTTTCCATCAGCTTTCTTTTCTCGATTGATGGAAAAATTGTATTCAATGATGGAACAACAGTTGATGGCCAAATCAATTCTGTGAATATGAGTTCCATTTATATAACACCCATCGGATTAAACTTCCCGGAAGAGATTATCATAGACAATGTAGATTCACTAAAATTGGACAATGGTAAACTCCTTGTGGCTGGGAACCAGGTGCTATTGCTGTACAGTAATGGGCAATTCACAGCACCAGGAGAAGAAAAATTAAATATGCAGACTGCCCGGGAAGAATACGATGTTGAATACGTTATTACACCAAACTGGAGTTTAAATCTTTACACAGGCTACCCAATAATTAAAGGCGCTTCATTTGATTATTACGATGACATCAATCCTGTCTTTGGTTTATCAATTGGTAGTCCCTGGGGATTATTTATGGGTGATTTTTTTATGAACGCCATTGCTGAGATCGCCTATTATGATTTCAATGTAACAAACAATCCTGATTATGAACGATTTGGTGGAATGGCCTGGCAGATTGGGGTAAGCCCTGGTTTTTTTATTGGTGAATACAGCATCAGTCTCACAGCCTGCACTGGATATTACCATGCAGGTCCCGGATTTATCGCTGGAGGAAGTATCGATCTTCCCCTGGGAAGTATTATACTAAACAAATATGGGGATGTAGAATTTGTTGAAAATATGGAAGGAGTGATTGAAGCCTTGGAAATTCGTGTAACAGGAAGGGCCAATACCGTTAAGAAATATGACGGCGGAACTACATACTGGCTCGGTGGTGGTATTTCATTAGGATACGAATTTTAGGCATTTTAATCAAAAATATTTATACCATAAATACGACGTAAATAAGATTTGAGAGATGAAAGAATAGAATTTGAGATAGATGTAAATCATTCCGCTATACTTTCATTTTATTAAATTATCACCTATATTCCATTTCTATTATGAATAACTAGTACATGAGAAAATTAATAATAATACCTCTTTTTGTAGGCTATTTATTTGGTCTGCACGGGAAAATCACATTTTTCGATGGGACCTATGTAGTGGGTCGAGTGACAAAAGTGGATGAATCAACTGTCTATATCATTCCCATGGGGCTAGATACAGCAGAAGGTATTCTTGTGGGCAATATAGACACCCTCAAGATGGAAAACGGTCTGGTTCCAGTGGTTAATAGTGCGGTGAAATACTTTTATGAAAAAGGTGAATTTCTTGCAAATAATGATGATTGGATGGACGAATTTGATGATTTTAAATATGATGATTATGGCACCCAAAAGGAAGAATACAAATACGAGGAAACTAAAAAACCAGCAACAGCTTACAATTCAGTGACTGTTTATGGCGGGATGCCATTCCCCATGGCATCTTTGAAAGATTCATTAGGGATAACAACATTAGCTCCGAATCTAGGGATAGGATTTCAGGCTCTCTATTTCCCCGTTGGGGCTGTGGATATTTCCCCTGGGTTTAAAATAATGACCTATGGCTTTGATAGTCCAGATATGGGTGTTGTAAATGCCATTCAACTGGGTGGAAATATGAGTGTTGATTTCAAACCAGTATTTTTCTTTTTGCCTGAAGCTCTGCACTTATGTTTAGATATTGGCGTGAATTATAATATTGCTTTCAAGCATGAACCATCAGCATTTGCATTAGGTCATTTAGAATATGATGGAGAACCAAACTATGGTGGCATCGGGTTCAACACTGGTGCATCCATGGATTACTGGTTTTCTGATATTCCACTTGCGCTTCGTTTCTTTGGGAACACGAATATCGTTCCCCAGGGTGAACCCTGGCCTGAATTGAAAACAGGCTTTATCAATGTTGGCGCTATGCTAATAGTCGTTATGAAACGGCATCGATAAACTTTATTTCAATATTAATTAAATCCACTTTTTTCATGTAATGTTAGTTTCTAGCATCGGTTCTTTTTTTATACGTAAGGACAGAATTTCATGAAAATATTTATTCCATTTATTTTTTGTTTCTGCTTGGCTCAAGAGAGCTATACCGGCGAAATAACATTTGATTACAACGGTACCGTAAGCGGATCCTTTACATCTATTATCCAGGATTCCATCCCTATCGGATTTGCCTTCAATCAGGAAGGAGCGGATACGTCCTACTTCATTATGGGAGCATTTACGGAACAGGAAAACAATGAATTTGACCTTTTTCTGGCGGTCCTTCAAGATACAACATTCCCCGTTCAACCCCGGACATGGGACATTCCCGGCCAGGGAAATCCGCTAGATCCATTAAGTTTGGAATCGATTGTGATTTTTATACCCGAACTGGATTCGGTTTTTGTCTTAGATTTAATAGAAACGCTTACTGACACCACAGGCGGTGATTCATTGGCCTTGGATTCATTGTTTGAAAGCCTATTCTTTGAATTGAGTAATAACCTTTATTTGGGCCTTCCAGATTTTTTTGGAAACAATCAAGGTGTGCTTGAAATTTCCGAAATATCAGATTCTTCTCTAAGCGGAGATTTTTCTTCGATCCTTACTAAACCTGTTTTAACCTGGCCTCTACAATCCATTAATATTGATAATGGCTTATTTGTTTTCAATAAAATTTCTTTACCAGTACTTGCAGTAAAATCTAAACCAAAAATACCGGAAAGGCTGATACTGTTCCCAGCCTACCCTAATCCTTTTAATCCGGTCACAACCATTCGGTTCTCAATCGAGACATTCAGTAATGGATCACTGCGTATTTTTGATATAACTGGCAGGATGGTAGAACTCCTTATCAATAAACCCTTTTCCCCGGGAGAATATGAGGTAGAATGGTATGCCGGAGAACAACCAAGCGGTGTTTATTTTGCTGTACTTCAATCCGGGCATACAATGCAATCAACCAAACTCATTTTAATAAAATAATGGCTGATCTTAATTTGACATATCATGAGGTGGTGAATGATTTATTACTGCTGCAATGGACAGATGGATCCGAAAATGCGATTCTTCTTAAAGGTGTACGAGATAATTGTCCATGTGCCAGTTGTGCAGGTGAAACCGATGTCTTTGGCAATGTGTATAAGGGGCCGCCCCAAAGTATGAAAAAAGAAAGTTATATTGTAACAGGAATCCAACCAGTTGGATATTATGCAATTCGCCCTTTTTGGAAAGATGGACATAGCACCGGGATTTATTCTTTCGGACTTCTAAAAAAACTTTGCGAACAATTGGATTCTTAATTTTATGGATACTCTATTTTTTTGATTTGAAAATAATTACCGATTGAACGTTTGCCTGCCTTAGGTTTCGTGCCAATATTTTAAATCTTTAAACTCATCTGATGAACCAAATTAAATTTTACCTATTTGTCTTTTTAATTTCCTTTGGAGTTGCCGGAGAAATCCAATATCAACCCATTCTTTTATCTGGTTTGATTACAAACCCAAAACAGGAAATCTCCGGAATGGATCTTTACAATGATCAAATCATGCTTTTGCCGGAAAATCTTGGTGGATTTCTTTATATGATCTCGAAAGATGAGATCCTGAATGCGCTGGCAAAAGAGAGTTCAATACCTATCAAGCCAAAACAACCAGCATTCCATACACCGGATTATTCAAAATCTATTCCGGGTTTTGAAGGATTGGAAGCTATCGCTTTTAATGGCAATAACGCTTACATAACTCTGGAATCAAAAGATGATAAAATGATGCGGGGATATTTAGCCTGGGGTACTATTGACCCAACTACGAAAGAGGTTACAATTCCTGATAAAAATATATTAGAGTTAGAAACGCCCATCCAGGTAAAAAATATGACATTTGAAAGTTTATTGATCCATAATGACCATATTATTCTTTTTTATGAGGCCCAGGGAATAAACCTACAAAAATCTGTGTGGCAATATCGGGTATCATTAGCGGATTATTCCGTATCTAAAATTAAATTTCCAAATATCGAATACAGAATAACAGATGTATCACGGATGGATGACCAAAATCATTTCTGGGCAATAAATTACTATTGGCCCGGTGATGCTAAACATCTAAAGCCTGCACCTGATCCAATTGTTATGAAAATTAAAGAAGGAAAATCTCATCAAAATTCTAATGCAGTGGAACGACTTATTGAATTTGAATTCAATGAAGATAAAATCCAATTATCCGGACGGGAGCCTATCCAAATAGAACTGGATGAAAAAGCATCCAGAAACTGGGAAGGGATTGTTCGTCTTGATGATAAGGGATTTCTGGTGGCAACAGATAAATATCCGGAAATGATTTTGGGATTTATACCTTTCAAATAAATGAAATTTTCAATTCGCTACCTTTTAATTCTTTTTATTGTTTTTTCATCCTGCGAAAATCATCAGGATGATTCCTATGTATTACTTATTTCCTTTGATGGTTTTCGGGCAGATTATCTGGATTGGTTTGATACGCCCAATATGGACAGGTTTATTAAAAACGGTGTTCGAGCAAAAGGAATGATTCCCGTATTTGTATCTAAAACATTTCCCAATCATTATAGCATTGCCACGGGAATGTATGCGGAAAATCATGGCTTAATTGGAAATCACTTTTATGATGCAGAATTAGATGAAAACTATACTTTAAGCGACAGATCGAAAGTACAAGACTCCAAATTTTATGGCGGAGAACCCATTTGGGTAACAGCTGAAAAACAAGGTCTAAAGACAGCATCCTACTTTTGGGTGGGAACAGAAGCACCCATCGGTGGAATCTATTCAAGTAAATGGAAAAAGTATGAACATAATTTCCCGTTTGAAGCGAGGATTGATTCTATTGTATCGTGGTTTTCGCTGCCATTAAAGGAAAGACCACGATTTTGTTCCTTGTATTTTCATGAACCGGATTGGACTGGACATGAGACTGGGCCTAGAAGTCAAGAAACTGAGGCAGTGGTATCCCATTTAGATTCTTTATTTGGAGATCTGATTTCAAAACTAGAGCAGTTACCAATCTCAAATAATTTGAATATTATTGCATTAGCAGACCATGGAATGGCAGAAATCAGTTCTGAAAGAACCGTTGATCTTTCGGCGTATGCCGATATGAGCCAAATCATCCAGGAAGGATCCGGACCATATGCATTTTTGTACAGTAAGAAAAAAAATATTATAGAACCGGCGGTAGACCAATTAAAAAAAGCTGAGCATATTTCAGTTTACTTAAAAAGTGATATTCCTGATCGGTATCATTTCAAAAACCACCATCGTATTAAAGATGCATTGATAGTCGCTGATGAAGGATGGTATATCCAAAACCAGGCCATAAGCAGTTCATCAACTGCTGGGAAATATGTCCCTACCGGAGGAACCCATGGCTATGATAATCAATTAAAAAGTATGCATGCGCTATTTATTGCTCAAGGCCCTGCATTTAAAAATGATATTGTAACTGAACCATTTGAGAATGTTAATATTTACCCCATGATAGCACATATTCTTGGTATTGATCCAAGTAAAAAAATTGATGGAAACCTTAACAATATTAAACACCTATTAAAATGAAAATACTATTACAACTCTTATTGATCGTATTATTATCCATCCAGCCATTGATGGCTTGGGGAAGTACTGGGCATCGCATTGTTGGAAAAGTTGCAGAAACTTATTTAACAGGAAATGCAAAAATGCAAATTAAAAAAATCCTAGGGCACACTGATTTATCTCGAGTTAGTAACTGGGCTGATGAAATCAAATCAGATCCGAATTGGAAACATGCTTATGATTGGCACTGGTGTACAATTCCTGATGGAGAAAAGTACGAAACGGGAAAACACACAGGAAATGCCATAGAAAAAGTAAATGATTTCATTGTGACTTTAAAAAATAAAAAATCATCAAAAGAAGAAAAGCGAATTGCTTTAAAATTCTTAGTTCATCTGGTGGGTGATCTTCATCAACCGCTTCATGTTGGAAATGGTAAAGATCGCGGCGGAAATGACAAAAAGCTTAAATGGTTTGGAGAAGAAACAAACCTTCATAGCATTTGGGATAGCAAATTGATCCAGTACCAAAATTTGAGTTATTCTGAATACACGAATTATTTATTATTGAATATAGACTATGGTGATATTCGAAAGTGGCAAGGAGATTCTTTGATGGTTTATATAAACGAATCAAAGAATTTGCGAAACCAATGCTATGATATTTCCGGAAATAATTTGAAGTGGGAATATTTTTATTATAATAAAGGATTATTGGAACAGCGGTTACTTCAAGGCGGTGTACGACTCTCCGGCGAACTTAACCGAATCTTTAAATAATATTTAGGTAGTTATTTAGCCTTCCCCTGCGCTGCAACTTCTGCAGCTTTTTTTGCAATTGCTTCCTGATCTCCCAAATAATGATGTCTAATTGGATTTAATTTTTCATCTAATTCATACACAAGTGGAACACCTGTTGGAATATTGAGCCCCAGGATTTCTTCATCAGATACTTTATCCAGATACTTGACCAATGCACGTAATGAGTTTCCGTGGGCTACAATGAGAACTCGCTTTCCCAATTCAATTTCCGGTTTAATCGTTTCAAACCAATAAGGTAAAAACCGATCTACAGTATCTTTTAAACATTCTGATGCAGGTAATTCAGAAGGTGTCAAATCAGAATACTTTTCATCAAACCTTGGGTGACGCTTATCATCCAATTCCAATTTAGGTGGTGGCGTAGTATAACTCCTGCGCCAAATATGCACCTGTTCATCACCATATTCTGCAGCAGTTTCAGCTTTGTTCAATCCTTGCAGTGCACCATAATGGCGTTCGTTTAATCGCCAGTTATAATAGGTTGGAATATTCTCAATGCCCATTTCATCCAAACAAATATTCATAGTGCGAATCGCACGTTTTAAAACCGAAGTATAGATTATATCAAAAATAAATCCTTCTTTTTTCAGGAGTTGGCCGGATAATCGTGCTTCCGATTCGCCTTTAT
>Ga0187833_10002765_pt1 | contig 18501 bp, 18 predicted proteins | sample ETNtaG_37_FD_167968 | JGI IMG/M metagenome (GOLD analysis project Ga0187833, IMG submission 167968) | Marine microbial and viral communities from oxygen minimum zone, Eastern Pacific Ocean - ETNP2014_SV_400_PacBio MetaG (Illumina Assembly) | ecosystem: Environmental > Aquatic > Marine > Hypoxic...
TCGCCACCGGCAAGCGCACGGTGAACGTTGTGCGGCGGTGGCCGCTCTCGCACTCCACCAGCCCGCCGTGATCCTCGATAATCTTTGCCACCAGCGACAAGCCGAGTCCGGTGCCGGCCTTTTTGGTGGTGACGAAGGGGTCGAACAGATGGTTGCGCAGTTCCTCCGGCACGCCTAAACCGTTGTCCTGCACTGAGACCACGATTGGTAGACGGTGCTGCCTGCCGTCGCCGACATTGGAAAAGCGTAAGCCATGATGGTAGGCGGAGGTAATCTGTATCTCGCCACCATTGGTTGACACGGCCTCCATCGCGTTCTTGATGATATTTAGGAAGACCTGGACCAGCTGATCGCGGTTGCCATGCACCGGCGGCAGCGAGGGATCGTAGCGCTCAAGAAAGCGAATCTGGCCCTTTGCACTGCTCTCGCAGAGCCTGCGCACGTGCTCGAGAACGGTGTGAATGTTTATGCGATCCCGATCCCCCAGCGGCCGATCATCGGCAAACACGTCCATGCTATCAACCAGATCTCGGATACGGTCGGCCTCACTGCAAATGAGCTGGGTCAGGTCGCGCTCGGATTCGTCCACCGAATGCTCAAGCAACTGCGCCGCGCCGCGTATGCCGGAGAGCGGGTTCTTCACCTCATGCGCGAGTATGGCCGACATTCCGGTGACCGAGCGCACCGCGCCACGATGGGTGAGCTGACGGTCCAATTGCTGCGCCATAGCACGTTGCTCCAGACAGATCACCACCATGTCGGCGGCATCGGTGAGCGGCGTGACCTTCACGTCCACCGGTTGCTCGCCGAAGCGTGGGCTGGCCAGCATGACACCATACTCGACAACGGAATACCCGCCGTTGAACACCTGCTCGATCAGGAAGAGCAATTGACTATCCGCGGCGACCAGATCCGTCATGCGGTGTCTGGTGAGAAACTCTTCGCTGCCGCCGAACAGGTTTTCCGCAGCCGGATTTGCTACCGTCACCTGATAATCGCGGTCGACTGCAAACACGGCCACGGGCAGCGCCGCCAGGATGGCCAAGCGCTTGCTATCTTCGATCGCGCTGTCAAGTGGCATAGGCATAGGCCCTGGCTCCGAACAGCTTCCGCAACGCCGCAATCACGGCCGCCGGATCGGTCAGGCGAAATATCCGCTTGCGGAACCGTGCGGCGCCCGGCAAGCCCAGGGTGTACCAGCCAAGATGCTTACGTGCATTGTGCAAGCCGCGATTGGTCCCGTAATGGCTGAGCATGGCTTCGTAATGCTCCAGCACAATCACTAGCCGGTCAGGCAGCGAAAGTTCCGGTGGCATTTCCCCACTGGCCAGAAAAGCCGCCACATGGCCCGGCAACCAGGGACGCCCGCACGCCGCACGCCCGATCATCACGCCGTCGGCACCTGAGCGGCGCAAAATCTCAGATGCCGCCGCGCAATCAGTGACATCGCCGTTAGCGACCACGGGCACAGAAACGGAGTCTTTCACCTCTCCGATGAAATCCCAATCGGCATGGCCAGCGTACCGCTGCTTGCGAGTACGTCCGTGCACGGTCAGCAACTTGATGCCACAGTCCTCAGCAATGCGGGCAAGCCGCGGCGCATTGCGGCAGTCGTCGTCCCAGCCCGTGCGCATCTTGACTGTCACGGGCACTTCGACCGCGCCTACCACAGCGGTGAATATTCGCGCGGCCTTGCTCTCGTCGCGCATCAGCGCCGAGCCTGCCATATCATTCACGACCTTCTTGGCCGGGCAGCCAAAATTAAGATCGACGATGGCGGCGCCCCGGTCGCGGGCAAGCTTGGCCGCCTCAGCCATCACGCCAGGCTCGCAGCCCGCCAGTTGGATGGAGAGCGGCGCCATCTCCTCGGCCCCGTGCGACATGCTAAGAGTGCGCCGGTTAGCATGAATCAGCGCCTGACTGGCGATCATCTCGGAGACCACCAGACCGGCTCCGAAACGCTTTGCGAGGCGGCGAAATGGCAAATCGGTAACCCCCGACATGGGGGCCAAAATCACAGGGTTGTCCAGCGTGACCGAACCGATCCGCAGGGTCATGGCGCAGTTGTCTTCCTAGGCTGCCTAATTCTTGGGCAACCTACGGACATCGCCGCCTAAAATCAATCAATTAGAGATGCCGGACCGGGTCACTTCGCGAAAATGGATGCGGTTAGCAATTGCCACCGGCTCGGTGGCATGCAAAGACAAGAATCGCACTAATAGCTTCCCAATGGCGATAGCACAATCGATGCAAGCGAGGCGTTTTCGGCATAGATATGGACACCGAGACCGAAGGCAAGATGCCGATCCGGCTTGCGCCCAACATCGAAGCGGTCTGGGTCCGAGAACGGTGCCGGATCGCGGTTGGCAGCACCGGTCGTGAGATGCACGGCCGTGCCGGCCAACATCGTTGCACAACGTTATACCTCGTCGGGGCGCCGCAATAGCTGGTGAATGCCATTACGTCGATTCCCTGGCTCATGGGGTTGCATTGTAGAGCTGGGGGCGCCTTGGCAACGCGCCAGCCAGGCGCTACCGTGCGCGCCATGCCTCGAACTTTCGCCTTGATCGTTGCCGCCGGGCGCGGACACCGCCTAGGCGGCGCCGTGCCGAAGCAATTCCTGCCGCTGGCGGGCGAGCCCATGCTGCGGCGAACGACCAAGATCTTTGTTACCCATCCCGAGATCGATGGCGTGGCGGTAGTCATTCATCCGGACGATCGGGCGCTTTACGATGGGGCAACCCAAGGCTTGGGTCTGCTAGATCCCATCGCCGGCGGGGCCAAGCGCCAGGACTCGGTGCTCAACGGGCTCGAAGCCTTGAAAGAAAGTGCGCCGGATCACGTTTTGATCCACGACGCCGCCCGCCCATTCATAATCCCCAGGGACGTTTCCGCCTGCATCGCGGCCCTCGTCGAGCGCGATGGCGCCATTCTCGCTGTACCTGTGCGCGATACCCTCAAGCGAGGCAAACAATGTATCACGGACACAGTTTCGCGCGATGGGTTGTGGCGGGCACAGACACCGCAGGCCTTCCGCTATCTCGCCATCCTAGCGGCGCACCGGGCTGCTGCGGGCGAGGCTCTGACAGACGATGCGGCCGTCGCCGAGAAGGCCGGCCTGAGCGTCGCACTGGTTCCGGGTAAGGAGAATAATTTGAAAGTAACGACAGCCGAAGACGTCGCTTTGGCCGAGCGCATGCTTGCCCTGGCGTCGGGCAAGACCCGCGTTGGTAGCGGCTTCGACGTACACCGTTTCACGGAGGGCGATCACGTGATACTCTGTGGCGTATCCATACCCCACGATCGCGCCCTTGCCGGCCATTCCGATGCGGATGTCGCGTTACATGCCCTGGTTGATGCCATTCTGGGCGCCCTCGGTGCAGGCGATATTGGGGAGCATTTCCCGCCCTCCGACGCGCGTTGGCACGGCGCGGAGTCGCGCGTCTTCGTCGAGCGTGCCTGCCAGCTGGTGCGCGACGCTGGGACCTGTTTTGCCAATGTCGACCTCACCGTGATCTGTGAGCGCCCGAACCTCGGCCCGCACAAGCCGGCAATGAGCGAGCGCCTCGCCGAGCTTCTCGACTTGCCGGTCGGGCGCATCGGCCTCAAGGCGACAACGACCGAGGGCCTGGGTTTCACCGGCCGTGGCGAAGGTATCGCGGCGCAGGCCGTGGTCTCGCTTTTCGTCGCATGACCCTCTCGGCCCTGCTTGCAACCTGGTTTGGTACGGGATTCTTGCCGAAAGCGCCGGGGACCTGGGGCTCGCTTGCCGCCCTGCCTTTTGCCTTCGTGATTCACACTCTCGCGGGCCAATTCACCTTGCTTCTGGGCAGTGTCGTGGTCTTTGGCATCGGCTGCTGGGCCGCCGAGGTGTATACTCAACAAACTGGGCGTAAGGACCCCGGAGCGGTGGTGATCGATGAGGTTGCTGGGCAATGGCTAACCCTGGCGGTGGTGCCGGTTTCTCCGCTGGCTTACGGGCTCGGCTTCATGCTGTTTCGCCTCGCCGACATTTTCAAGCCCTGGCCGATTTCGTGGCTTGATCAGAATATTGAGGGTGGTGCCGGCGTTATGGTCGACGATATGGTGGCGGGCGTCTACGCCGGCCTCGTTCTGTGGCTGATCGTGGAGGTGACCTTGTGAGCTTTTCGGATGCCCTGCTACGGAATGCGCAAGCCGTGCTGCAGCTTTGCCGGGAGCACAGCTGGATGATCACCACGGCCGAATCTTGCACCGGCGGTTTGATCGCCGGTTGCCTGACTGAGATCGCTGGCTCCTCAGATGCGGTCGATCGCGGCTTCATCACCTATTCTAACGCCGCCAAGCAGACGATGTTGGGCGTGACCGAGGAAATGCTTATCGTGCACGGCGCCGTCAGTGAGCCCGTCGCGCGGGCCATGGCGAAAGGCGCATTGGCAAGGTCTGATGCCCATCTCGCCATGGCCGTGACGGGGGTCGCCGGCCCCGGCGGTGGGACGATAGAGAAGCCTGTCGGACTGGTGCATTTCGGACTTGCCACACGTACCGACGCGACGCGAACCGAGCACTATGTGTTCGGCGGGAATCGTCAGGCGGTGCGGCTCTCCACCGTCGAGCACGCCGTAGCCATGCTGGCCTCCGTCGCGTCGCCGTAAAGTGCCCTAGCGCGGCCCTCGAAGGCGCCCACCATGCAGCGCACGGCCTCGTGGAACAGCGCGCCAACCAGCGCATTGAGGACGCGTGAGCGAAACTCGAACTCGACATCAAGCTCGACGCGGCAGCCACCATCATCCAGATCATGGAAGTGCCAACTGTTCGAAAGGCAGTGAAACGGCCCGCTTGTCTGGGTAACGTCTATGCTGCCTGGGCGCACGCCGACAATGCGCGAACCAAAACGCTCTCGAATCATGCGAAAGCCAACAACGAGATCGGCGTAGGTGGCAAGATTATCGCGTGCGGCCAGCCGTGCTGTGATGCACCACGGTAGAAAGTCCGGATAGCGCTCGACATCAGCGACGAGATCATAAAGCTGCTCGGCAGTATAGGGCAAAACCCGTTGTTCGTCGTGGCAGTACACCGATCTATACCAATGCCTCTCGTGCCACCCGCAGTTTCGCAAAATCCGCATCGGCATGATAGGATGAACGCGTCAGCGGCGACGACGCCGCCATCAGAAAGCCCTTGTCGTAAGCGGCTTTCTCGAAGGCCAGGAACTCGTCAGGTGTGACGAAACGCTTGACCGGATGGTGCTTGTGCGTCGGCTGAAGGTATTGGCCGATAGTGATGAAATCGATATCGTGCGCACGCATATCATCCATAACAGAGAGAACCTCATCAGGTTCCTCGCCAAGCCCGACCATCAGGCCCGACTTGGTGAAGAGTCCTAGCTCCAATTTCTTGACATGTTTCAAAACCCACAAGGAATGCTCGTAGCTAGCAGCGCGGCGAACCGTGCGGTAAAGTCGTGGCACAACCTCCAAATTGTGATTGAAAACGTCCGGACCCGCATGGGCCACAGCTTCGACCGCGCCGTCCTTGCGCTGGAAGTCTGGCGTCAGGACTTCTATCGTGGTTTCGGATGAGGTCTTGCGGATACTCCGGATGCAGCGCACGAAGTGCCCTGCCCCGCCATCGTCGAGATCGTCGCGATCGACGGAGGTGATCACCACATGGCGCAATCCGAGTTCCACCACAGCCTTGGCCAGCTTATCGGGTTCGCGCGGATCGAGTGCATCTGGACGCCCAGTGGCGACGTTGCAGAAGGCGCATTTGCGCGTGCAAACGCTGCCTAGAATCATCATGGTGGCGTGGCCACTGTGCCAACACTCGCCGATATTGGGACAGGCCGCCTCCTCGCAGACCGTGTTGAGCGACAGTGAGCGCACCAGCTTGCGAGTCTCGTTACACTGGGGCGAGACCGGCGCCTTGACGCGGATCCAGTCCGGTTTTCTTTGGCGTTTGACAACAGCTGGCGGTGATATGCCCATATGTCAGATGTGGATCGCGCGTCCGTATGCGTCAAGCACCGACTCGTGCATCATCTCCGACAATGTCGGGTGCGGGAAGATGCTATGCAAGAGGTCGAGTTCGGTACCTTCCATGCTCTTGGCCACGACGTAGCCCTGTATCAGTTCGGACACGTCGGCGCCGACCATGTGTGCGCCAAGCAACTCGCCGGTCTTGGCATCAAACACGGTTTTCACCATGCCGTCGGGCTTGCCGAGAGCGATCGCCTTGCCGTTGCCCATGAACGGGAAACGCCCGACCTTGACCTCGTGGCCCGCCTTCTTGGCCGCGTCTTCGGTTAATCCGACGCTGGCCACTTGGGGCCGGCAATAAGTGCATCCAGGGATGTCGCTCGTGTCAAGCGGGCGAAGGCCCTCAACGCCGGCGATCTTCTCGACACAAAGCACGCCTTCGTGGCTTGCCTTGTGTGCCAGCCAGGGTGGACCCACAAGGTCGCCGATAGCGTAGACGCCAGGCTCGCCCGTTCGCAGCCATTCGTCGACCACCACGTGGCCACGATCGACTTTGACCTTGCTACCTCCGAGGCCGATATTCTCGACATTGCCGATGATACCAATGGCAAGGATGACGCAATCGTACGTCTGCTTCTCTCTTTTGCCATCGCCATGGACAATGGTGGCCGTGACTTTTCCGCCCTTCTTGTCGAGCGCGTTGACTGTGGCATCGGTATGGATGGTCATACCCTGTTCGGTGAAGGCCTTCTCCGCGAGGGCCGAGATCTCCGCGTCCTCCACCGGCAGCACCCGATCGAGCACTTCGACGACCGTGACTTCAGCTCCGAACTCGCGATAGAAGCTCGCGAACTCGATGCCGATCGCGCCCGAGCCCACCACGAGGAGAGACTTGGGCATGGTTTCGGGCACCATGGCTTCCTTGTAGGTCCAGATCAACTCGCCGTCAGGCTCGAGGCCCGACAGGGAGAGAGCGCGCGCGCCGGTCGCGAGGATAATGTGTTTTGCATCGAGGGTCACGACGGGCTTGTCATCCTTCCCCACGGCAACCTTGCCCTTACCTGCCAAACGGCCATGACCATCGATCACCGTCACCTTGTTCTTCTTTAAGAGATGCGCGACGCCGCCCGAGAGTCGCTTCGCCACCTTGCGCGATCGGGCAACGACTTTCTTGAGATCGAAAGACACGTTGTCGGCGGAGAAGCCGTATTCGTCGAGCTCAGCAAGCATGTGTCTGACCTCGGCCGAGCGCAACAGCGCCTTGGTAGGGATACACCCCCAGTTAAGGCAAATTCCACCCAAGTGCTGACTCTCGACCACAGCGGTGGCAAAACCGAGTTGGGCGGCGCGGATGGCGGCAACGTACCCGCCGGGACCACCGCCGACGACGACCATGTCGAATTTGGTGTCCGCCATCAGAGCAGCATTGTCAGCGGATCTTCGATCAACGCCTTAAAGGCTGCGAGCAGGCGAGCACCGACGGCGCCGTCCATCACCCGGTGATCGGCGGACAGTGTACAGCTCATGACAGTCGCGACCGACAAGGCGCCATCCTTGACGACGGCCCTTTGCTCACCCGCACCAACGGCTAGAATGCCGGCTTGGGGCGGGTTGATGATGGCCGCGAACTCCTTGATGCCGAACATGCCGAGATTGGAGACAGAGAAGCTACCTCCCTGATATTCCTCAGGCGCCAGCTTGCCCTCACGGGCGCGGGTAGCGAAGTCCTCCATCTCGATGGAAATTTGCGCCAAACCCTTGTTGTCGGCATTGCGCACTACCGGCGTCACGAGCCCGCCCTCAACGGCCACCGCCACCGAGACGTCGACGGAGTTGTAAAGCAGGGTCGCGGCATCGCTCCAGGAAACATTAGCCTCCGGCACCTTGCGCAGAGCGAGTGCCAGGGTGCGTACCACGAAATCGTTGATCGACAGCTTGATATCGTCCGTGCGCCCGTCGAGGTCCTTGCGGATCTTGAGCAGTTCGTCGATCTCACAATCCACGGTCAGATAGAAATGTGGGATGGTCTGCTTTGATTGCAGCAGGCGCTGGGCGATGACCTTGCGCATGCCGGAATTGGACTGCTCGGTCACGGCAACGCCAGCAGGGGCTGAGGCTGGTACCGCCGTGGCCGCTGCGGGTGCAGGCGTTGCCGCAGCTTGTACAGCATCGCCGGTGATCGCCGCTTCGATATCGCGCTTGACGATACGTCCGCGTGGACCGCTACCATTTATACCGGCAAGATCCAGCCCGGCCTGCTCGGCCATGCGTCGGGCCAGCGGGCTTGCGACAACGCGCGCACCATTCGCCTTGGGTGTCGGGGCAACGGCAGGGGTTACCGCCGGTGATGGCTCCGCCGCCGCCAGAGCGGCAGCCGGGACGCCACCGTGGAAGCTCTCCGCAGCGCTTACATCCTCGCCCTCTTCGAGCAGCACGGCGATGGGGGTGTTGATGGGCACGCCTTCCGTACCTTCGCGGATCAGGATGCGGCCGAGCACCCCCTCCCTGGTGGCTTCAACTTCCATCGTTGCTTTGTCGGTCTCCACCTCGGCGATAATGTCGCCAAAGGCGACGTTATCGCCTTCGCCCTTGAGCCATTTGGCCAGCGTGCCTTCGGTCATGGTGGGTGACAGTACCGGCATCAAGACAGGTATCGACATAGCTTTTCTCCCCCGCGAGGGCCTCTGAGAGACGGTTTCTCTTGTATAGAGCCCTTTCCGAAACGAGAAAACCGCTCAGTGGTAGCAGACGCTCTTCGCCGCTTCGGCCATGGCCTCGGCGCTCGGCAAGCTCAGACGCTCAAGATTGGCGGCATAAGGCATGGGCACATCGGCTCCGCTGACCCGCTTCACCGGGGCATCGAGATGATCGAAGGCGCGCTCCATCACCTGTGTGGCGATCTCCGCGCCGATACCAGCGGTAGGCCAGCCCTCCTCCACCGTCACTAGGCGGTTGGTCTTCATGACGGAGCTGACGACCGTGTCGATATCGAGCGGCCGCAAGGTACGCAAATCTATGATCTCGGCCGCAATATCGCCGTCGAGACCGTCCGCCGCTTCCATCGCCAACTCGACGCTGCGGCCATAGGTGACAATCGTGACGTCCTCACCTACCCGGATCGTGTTGGCGACGCCGATGGGCGTCAGGTACTCTTCGTCCGGAACCTCGGACTCGCGGCCATAGAGAATTTCGTTTTCGAGGAAGATCACCGGATTGGGCTCACGGATCGCAGATTTGAGCAGCCCCTTGGCGTCCGCTGCCGAATAGGGCGCAATGACCACAAGGCCGGGCACATGAGCATACCAGGCCGATAAATCCTGGCTGTGCTGGGCGGCAACGCGTGACGCAGCACCATTGGGTCCGCGAAAGACGATGGGGCACGAGACCAGGCCGCCGGACATGTAGTGCGTCTTGGCAGCCGAATTGATCACCTGGTCGATGGCCTGCATGGCGAAGTTGAAAGTCATGTACTCGACCACGGGGCGCAGTCCCATGAACGCGGCGCCGACGCCAAGGCCGGTGAAGCCCGCCTCGGTGATCGGCGTGTCGACCACGCGTCGCGCGCCGAACTCGGCCAACAGGCCCTGGCTAACTTTGTAGGCGCCTTCATACTGCGCCACTTCCTCACCCATCAGGAAGACATCACCGTCTCGGCGCATCTCCTCTGCCATGGCATCGCGCAAGGCCTCGCGCACAGTGCAGGTCGCCATTATCTCAGCCTTCCGCCATGATGTCGGTAGTGAGCGTCGCTGGGTCCGGCTCCGGACTTGCCTGGGCGAATTCTGCGGCCTCGACAACGATGGCGCGCACATCCTTGTCGACGGCCTTGAACTCGGCCTCGTCGACCCCGTGGTTGTCCATCAGGCGACGCTTCATCTGGTCGATCGGGTCATGGCTCTCACGCATGCCCTGGACCTCTTCCTTGGTGCGATATTTTGCCGGGTCCGACATCGAGTGGCCACGATACCGATAGGTCTTCATCTCGACGATCATCGGGCCGTTGCCGGCGCGCACATAGGACACCGCCTCCAACGCTGCATTTCGGACTGCCAGCACGTCCATGCCATCGCAAGCGATGCCGGGAATGCCGTAGCTATCACCGTGCCGGTGGAACTCCGTTTCCGCCGTGGCGCGCTTTACGGCCGTGCCCATTGCGTACTGGTTGTTCTCAATCACGTAGACCACGGGCAGTTTCCACAACGCCGCCATATTATAGGCCTCGTGTACTTGGCCCTGGTTGGCCGCGCCGTCGCCGAAATAGGTTAGGCAGACGCGGTCGCTCTCGCGGTATTTCAAGGCGAAGGCAAGGCCCGTGCCGATCGGCACTTGAGCACCGACAATCCCGTGACCGCCCCAAAAACCGTCTTGAGGCGAAAACATATGCATCGAGCCGCCCTTGCCTTTGGAGGTGCCCGTACCGCGGCCCGTCAACTCAGCCAAAACGCATCTTGGAGCGACGCCGCGGGCGATGGCATGGGCGTGGCAGCGATAGCTGGTTATCACCGGGTCCTCCGGCCCGACCGCTTGCTCTGCACCAATCACGACCGCTTCCTGGCCGATATAGAGGTGACAAAAGCCGCCTATCAAACCCATGCCGTATAGTTGAGCCGCCTTTTCCTCAAAACGGCGGACCATGAGCATGTCGCGGTAATAGGAGAACAGCGTCTCACGGTCGGTCGCGGCCTCCGCGGCCGCGAGCTTAGGCTTAGGCTTTGGCGCTGCCATTCCACTTCTCAGTTTATTGGTATATCTCGGCGCGCGGTAGAGGCACAGCGCAGAAAAATACTGTCTGGCCACCCCTGCGGCAAGCAAATCCGGTTCAGGGCTGCCTGGAGTCCTCCAACACTAACAGGTCCTCTTGCCGGCCGAGGTTGAGAACGGCTCCGGCGCGTTCCTCGAGCAAATCAGGATGGAGGCCCTCGGGCCGCAACATGACCACCCGATTCTCCAGCTGACTTCGCTCGGCGTTGGTATCTGCGACTTCTTTGCCCAGGGCCACGATATCTTCCTCGAAGCGCATCCAGGCCAGAATACCGCGGTCGCCGTGCACCATGTGATAGCCGAGGTAGAGTGCGAAGGCGAGCAAAAGCGCCGGCACTGCGGCGCGGCGCATACGCCGCCCCGAAGCCGTGAGCGCACTGCCGCGCGCCGCGGCCATCAGCGCCCTGCGAAAGCGGCAGGCCCGGCGTAGCGGGCGGCAACGCCAAGCCGCTCTTCGATACGAAGGAGTTGATTGTATTTCGCCAACCGATCACTGCGCGACAGGGACCCGGTCTTGATCTGCCCGCAATTGGTCGCGACGGCGAGATCGGCGATGGTGGTGTCTTCGGTCTCGCCCGAGCGGTGGGAAAGCACGACCCGATAGCCGGCCCGATGTGCTGTCTCCACGGCCTCCAACGTCTCGCTTAGCGTGCCGATCTGGTTGACCTTAACCAGGATGGCGTTGGCCGCACCCTTCTCGATGCCCCGGCGCAAGCGGGTCGGATTGGTCGCGAAGAGGTCGTCGCCGACAAGCTGCACTCTGTCGCCAAGCGCATTCGTTAGGCCGACCCAGCCGTCCCAGTCGTCCTCATCGAGGGGATCCTCGATCGAGACGATCGGATAGCGTTCGGTCAACTCACCGTAATAAACGCTCATGGCCGCGGCATCAAAGGTCCTGCCCTCGCCCGCCAAATTATATTTGCCGTTCCGATGGAACTCGCTGGCCGCAGAATCGAGCGCAAAGGCGATATCCTCGCCCGGCCGATACTCAGCCGCCTCGACGGCTCGCAGAGCATAATCCAGCGCCTCGGCATTGCTGCCGAGATTGGGCGCAAAGCCACCCTCGTCGCCAACCGCCGTCATGTGCCCAGATTCTGATAGCAGCTTGGCTAACGCGTGAAAGACCTCGGCGCCCCAGCGCAGCGCTTCCGCCAAGCTCGGCGCGCCAAGTGGCACGATCATGAACTCCTGCAAATCCAAAGAATTATCGGCGTGGGCGCCGCCGTTGACGATGTTCATCAAGGGTACTGGCAGGGTATGGGCAAAACTGCCACCGACATAAGCGTAGAGTGGCAGGCGCGCCTCCACCGCCGCAGCTTTCGCCGTCGCCAGGCTGACCCCCAGCAGCGCGTTGGCGCCGAGCCGGCTCTTGTCCTCGGTGCCGTCGAGGCTTACTAGGAGACGGTCGATGGCTACCTGGTCTTCCGCGTCGCGACCGGACAAGGCATCAAAAATCTCGCCGTTAACGCCCGCAACGGCGTTGCGCATACCCTTACCACCGTAGCGTTTAGCATCACCATCGCGCAACTCGACCGCTTCATACTTACCGGTCGAGGCACCGGACGGCACTGACGCTATGCCAATAGCGCCGCCTTCCAGTTTGACCTCGACCTCGACAGTTGGATTGCCGCGGCTGTCGAGGATTTCGCGACCTCGGATATCGATGATGGCGGTCATGCGGTACGCCCCTTGGCCACATGATCGATGTCAATCAATACTGGAAGAAGATCCTTCATTTCTTTGATGGACAACATGTTTTGCCCATCACTTGGGGCATTATTCGGGTCTTCGTGGGTTTCCATGAAAACCATGGCTACACCCACCGCCACCGCAGCCCGTGCCAGCACCGACACGTATTCCCGCTGGCCGCCGGTGCTGGCGCCAAGCCCGCCAGGCTGCTGTACTGAATGCGTGGCGTCGAAAACCACAGGATAGCCAGTATCGGCAAGTGCCGGCAGTGCCCGCATGTCCGACACCAGGGTATTGTAGCCGAAGCTTGCGCCGCGTTCCGTGAGCATGATGCGGCGGCAATTCGAACCTTCCAGCTTGCGCACCACGTTAACCATGTCCCAAGGCGCCAGAAACTGACCTTTCTTCACGTTCACCACGCATCCTGTGGCGCCGGCGGCAACCAGCAGATCGGTCTGGCGGCAGAGGAATGCCGGAATTTGCAAGACGTCCACCGCTTGGGCCACACTGGCACACTGATCGGGCTCATGCACATCGGTAAGCACAGGGCAGCCGTAAGTCTCCCGCAATTCGGCAAAAATCGGCAAGCTGGCATCGAGGCCGAGCCCGCGAACCGCGCCGAGGGTGGTCCGGTTCGCCTTGTCGAACGAGGTCTTGTAGACGACGCCAATACCCAGCGCCTTACCGAGTTCAACCAGCGCGCCGCATATATCGTGCGCGTGCTGGGCGCTCTCGAGCTGACACGGCCCGGCAATGATCGACAGCGGCAGGTCGTTGCCAATCCGCACATTGCCGACATCAATGTGGGTATGACCGGTCATCACACCAGACGGGATTGCTCGACCGCTGCGGCGATGAACGACGCGAACAGCGGATGTGGATCGAAAGGCTTCGAGCGTAGCTCGGGGTGAAACTGCACACCGATAAACCAGGGATGGCCTTCCAATTCCACGGTCTCGGGCAGGCGACCGTCCGGCGACATGCCGGCAAAACGCAGGCCTGCGTCCTGCAAGCGCTCGCGATAGCGCACATTGACCTCGTACCGGTGTCGGTGGCGCTCGCTGACGGGGTGACCATTGTAGATATGGGCAATCTTGGTGCCCTCTTCCAGCACGGCCTCATATGCGCCTACGCGCATGGTACCCCCCAGATTGTCTGTGTCACTTCGAGTCTCGATTATGCCGTCGCGCAGCCATTCACTCATCAAGCCGACCACGGGATCGTCGCAAGAGCCAAACTCGGTCGACGAGGCGCCGGGCAAATCGGCGAGATTGCGTGCCGTCTCAATCACCGCGAGCTGCATGCCGAAGCAGATGCCAAAAAACGGCACCTTGCGCTCGCGCGCGAAAGTGACTGCCGCCATCTTGCCGAGCACGCCGCGCTCACCAAAGCCGCCGGGCACAAGGATGCCATCGACGCCCTCAAGGCTTTGCACGAAGTCGTCGGACTCGAAAATCTCGGAATCGATCCACTCCATGTGCACACGGACGTTCTGCGCAATACCACCGTGCGTGAGCGCCTCTGTCAGTGATTTGTAGGCATCCTGCAGGCCGATATACTTGCCCACCACGGCGATGTTTACCTCGCCTTCGGGGCCTTTGGCTCGCTCCACGACCCGTTGCCAGACTCCGAGATTGAGCTCGTCCTCAACCTCAATACCGAACTTGGCATAGACCTGTGTATCGAGCCCAGCCTCGTGATAGGTGATAGGCACCTCGTAAATGTTTTCGACATCGATCGCGGGGATCACGTCTTCCTCGCCGACATTGCAGAACAACGCGATCTTGCAGCGCTCACCCAGCGGAATCTTGCGGTCGCCGCGACAAATCAGGATATCCGGCTGAATGCCGATACCACGCAGCTCCTTGACCGAATGCTGTGTGGGCTTGGTTTTGAGCTCACCAGCGGACGGGATATAGGGCACCAGGGTGAGGTGGATATAGAGCACCTGCTCGCGCCCGAGGTCCCAGCCGAGTTGGCGGATGGCCTCGAAGAATGGAAGACCCTCAATATCGCCGACGGTGCCGCCGATCTCGCAAAGCACGAAGTCCGCATCTTCAGTGTCGGCGACGACAAATTGTTTGATCGCGTCAGTGACATGCGGAATCACCTGCACCGTGCCGCCGAGATAATCGCCACGCCGCTCCTTGGCGATGACTTCAGAATAGATACGCCCGGCGGTGACATTGTCACTCTTGCGCGCAGGCACACCCGTGAAGCGTTCGTAATGGCCGAGGTCGAGATCGGTCTCGGCACCATCGTCGGTGACGTAAACTTCGCCATGCTGATAGGGGCTCATGGTGCCCGGATCCACGTTGAGATAGGGGTCGAGCTTCCGCAGACGGACCTTGAATCCGCGGGCCTGCAACAAGGCACCTAGCGATGCTGCTACCAGGCCTTTTCCAAGCGATGAGACCACGCCGCCAGTAACGAAAATGAACCGCGTCATGGGCGTTTATCCTAACGCCTCTCGATGCTCCCGGCCAAGGCAAATGCGCCTAACCCGCAAGTCCTTACGTGCAAAGGCTTATTCGTCCGCAGGAACGATTGGACCCTCGTCGGGCGCCGGTAATGCGGGTAACGCCGATTCGGTGGCCGGATGCTCGCCGGCGTCGAGGATAGAGGTCGGCTCGCTAGTGCCAGATGCCATGATCGCCAACAGCATACTGGTACCCATAAAGCAGGCCGCGAAGATACCGGTGGTGCGGGTGAGCAGATTGGCCGACTGACGCCCACTCATGATGCCGCCAAACGAGCCGCCGCCGAGCCCGCCAAGGGCGCCGCCGTCACTACGTTGCAGCAGTACCGTGACCACCAGGGCAATGGCTATCAACATGTGAATCACCAGGATCACCGCCGTCATTGTCTCACCTCGTTCACTGTTCGCGGGCCGTCATACAGCCTCGGCAGCACTTTGACAAATGGCCCAGAAATCATTGGCCTTCAAGGCCGCGCCGCCAATCAGTCCGCCGTCGACGTCGGCGACCGCAAAAAGCTCCGCGGCGTTGCCAGGCTTGACCGAGCCACCATAGAGCAATCGCGTTGCCAGCGCATCGACTCCGGTCATCGTATCGAGGCAATCGCGCATGTGACGGTGCATCTCCGCAACATCGTGCGCGCTCGCGGTGCGCCCAGTTCCGATCGCCCAAACGGGCTCGTAGGCAACGACCAAGCCCGGCGCGCTGTCGGGCACGGACTCGGACAATTGCTGGCCAACCACTGCAAGCGCCCCACCAGCATTGCGCTCGGCCTCGGTCTCGCCCACGCAAATAATCGGCGCGAGACCGGCCGCCACTGCGACCTCCGCCTTGGCGCGGACCAGGGCGCTGCTTTCGCCATGATCATGACGACGCTCGGAATGGCCGAGAATGACGAGCCTGCATCCAGCATCGGCGAGCATCGGCGCGGCAATATCGCCCGTATGGGCGCCGTGGGTTTCTGTCGCGCAGTCCTGGCCGCAAAGCAGAACGGATGAGCCCTCTATTGCTGCGGCAACGGTAGTCAACAAGGTTGCGGGCGGGCACAACGCGACATCGCATCTGTCATCAGCGCCCTTGCGCGCAGCGGCGGCCAGGGCCGCACCGTCAGCACGCAGGCCGTTCATCTTCCAGTTGCCAGCCACCAGCGGCCGTCGTGTTGTCGCCATCGTTCATTCCCTGCCGTTTGATCGATCGATTTAACACACTTACTTGCTCTAGCCGAGATGCCTGTTGCCGCTGTCCGGCCCGACTCTTATGATGCGCCGCGTTTCCCAAGGACGGTAACGGATGAGCGCTTAGGCGCAAGGGCTTGCGGCATGCTTGATGCCATTCGAAATCGAACCAAGAACTGGGTGGTCAAAGGCTTTATGATCATCCTTGCCCTCAGCTTTGCAGTCTGGGGTATCGGCGACATGTTCCGCGGCTCCCAAGACCCTGCCGTGGCGGAAGCGGGATCGGTGCCCATCCGCGTCTCGGAGCTGCAAAATCAATACCGCCGCTCGCTGGCGAGCTTCCGGCAGATGACCAGCGGTCAGTTGACCGACGAGCAAGCGCGAGACTTTGGCGTTCTCCAACAGGCTGTGGAAACCCTCGTGGTCCGGGCGCTGATGGCTCAGAAGACGAGCGACATCGGCATCGGCATCTCGGATGACGCTGTGCGCCACGCCATCGCCGACAGCCCAAGCTTCCGTAACGAGGCCGGTTTGTTCGACCGCATGCTCTACGAGGCCGCCTTGCGCGAGAATGGCTACAACGAACAAAGCTATGTTGCGACCGTGCGCGAGGATTTGGCCAGCGCCCAGATCATCGGCAGCCTTGTCGAGGGTCTGGCAACGCCGCAGGCGGTCATCGATCTGCTGCACGCTCATCGTGGCGAGCGCCGGCGCGCCATCGTCGCTACCATCATGCCCGAGACCATGAGCGATATCTCCGAGCCAACGATCAGCGATATCCAGGCCTACTACACAGAAAATGAAGCCCAGTTCATGGCCCAGGAGTTACGGCGGGTGGCTTTTCTGTCACTACGCCCGGCTGACCTCCTGGACGAGATCGAGGTGGCCGACGAAGACGTGAGAGCAGAATACGACGCCCGCGTCGAGGCGCTCACCGTGCCGAACCGCCGCGATATCGACATGGTCGTTCTGGCAGACGAGGAAGCGGCGCAAGCGGCGCAGCGGCGCGTGCAGGAAGGCGAGGATTTTTTTGCCGTCGGCGCCAACATCACCGGCAATACCAAGGACGATATGCGCCTCGGCATCGTAGAGGAGGGCGACCTGCTGCCGGAGATCGCCGAGGCAATCTTCTCCGCCCCGATCAACGAGGCCCTATTCTTCCGGAGCGCTTTCGGCTGGCATCTCGTGCGCGTCAACAAGGACACACCGGGAGGCACCCCGACCTACGAGGATGTGGCCGAGGAGATCCGCCTCGAGTTCAAGATCAAAGAAGCGGCAGATGCCGCCTGGGCGCTGAGTGGCCGTCTCGAGGACGAACGCGCTAGCGGCGCTACGCTAGAAGAGGCGGGGCGGGCTCTGGGCATCACCACCATCTCGCTTGGACCGCTTGATCGCTACGGGCGTGATGCCAAGGAAAAGGCCATCGAGGACATGCCGCCGATCGCCGATTTTCTGAATAACGCTTTCCGGGCTCAGGAAGGCGAGGAATCCGACCTTATCGAGGCGCCGGGAAATATTTTTTATGTCTTCCGCGTTGACAGCGTTCAGCCGGCTGCCGTCAAACCGCTCGATACTGTGCGCGAGCAGGTCGCCGATGTCTGGCGCGACGAGCGCCGCAAGGAAGCCGCGGCTGCCATGGCGGCAGAGCTTGTCGGTCGCGCGGCTTCAGCTGGCGCACTCGTTGCCGCAGCAAGTGACTTGGGCATCGAGACCGGCGAGACTGCTGCGTTCACTCGCGAGGGCCGCAATATGGATCCGGGCCTGACCCGCGCCGTCGCCGATGCCGTCTTTGCGCTGGGCGAAGGCGAGACGACCGGACCCGTAGCGACGATCGGCGGCAACCAGGTGGTCGCCGAGTTGATCGAGGTCATCGCCGCGGATGACAGCGATGGCGAAGCGAAGACTGCGATCGCCAACCGCATTACTGAGGCCTATCGCCTCGACGTACTGGATACCTACGATGCCCTGCTGCGGCGCGAATATGGCGTCAGCGTCGACCGTACTCTGATCGACACCATCTATTAGGCACGAGACGGCGCGTGGTGATCCTCCCCGACTACGATAGCTTCGCCGCTACTTATGAGGCGGGTCAGGCACAGGTTGCTTGGACGCGTCTCGTAGCGGATCTAGAAACGCCGGTCTCAGCCATGCTCAAGCTGAGCGACGGCAGACCGAACAGCTTCCTGCTGGAGTCGGTCGAAGGCGGTGCCGTGCGCGGCCGCTACTCCATCATTGGCCTCAAGCCAGACCTTATCTGGCGCTGCCGCGGCGACAAGGCCGAGGTCAACCGCCGGGCCCGCTACGACGCCAACGCGTTCGAGCCGTGCGAGCGGAACGCGCTCGATTCGTTCCGTGCTATAGAGCACCAGTCCCGCATCGTTTTGCCGGAGGGGCTACCACCCATGGCTGCCGGCCTGGTGGGCTACATGTCCTATGACATGG
>Ga0187833_10002767_pt1 | contig 18482 bp, 17 predicted proteins | sample ETNtaG_37_FD_167968 | JGI IMG/M metagenome (GOLD analysis project Ga0187833, IMG submission 167968) | Marine microbial and viral communities from oxygen minimum zone, Eastern Pacific Ocean - ETNP2014_SV_400_PacBio MetaG (Illumina Assembly) | ecosystem: Environmental > Aquatic > Marine > Hypoxic...
GACTCAGTGAATGGATTATAATTACTTACGGAACAACTTAAAGCCAAAGAATAGCCACGTGCTGTTTTTTGGCTTTGTTGTTTGTATTTATAAATTGCTGGATTTGCCCGGCTGCGAATTGCATATGCTGGCCGTAACTGTTTTGAGTTGCCGTTGTTTCTGAGGCATGTGCAGTTTGTCAGCCGGCTTTTTGGGATGCTAAATTAGAGTTGGGTAATTCTAACTGGATCTCTGTAATTTGCGCTGAGTATTATGCGGACAATTGCGTTGATTGGAAATTATCGGCAACCAATGAGTTTCCTGGAATTCGGAGTTTTAGCTCCGGATGAACGTTATGAGTGGGAAGTTTTATATCATGCTTATGCGGAATATTATCAACTACCAATGAATGCTGAAATTCTCGAAACTGTTTGGAGTTAGATTTTTACCGAAGATGAAGCATTCTATGCTTTAGTAGCCAGAAATATGGAACATCGCCCGATTGGCCTTATGCACTTTCGGGAAATGCCTTCGCCTTTACGTGGAAAAAATGTCGGATTATTAGATGACCTTTTTGTGCTGCCTGAACTGCGTGAAACAGGAGTAGTGGTCCAGTTGATCCAACAATTAAGTCCGGAAGCGGCCGATAAATAAACACGATATTTCTCAATTCCTAAGCAATGACAGAATTGTAGATAAATATTTTGAACTGAGTTTAAGTTAAGTCACTAATTTCATACTTAGGCTGCGTAAGCAAATTTAGGCAAACCGGGAGATGAATGAATATACAGAAAAGTGAACCGGAAACGATTTGGTATCTTGAAATGTTGAAGCCGGAAGAATTGCGCCCAAAGTCTCTTCCTCCGGAGACACAACTGGTGAAGTTTGGACCAGCATTGCCGGCCATGAACCGTTTTTTTTATCTAGAGGTTGGCAAAATTTGGCAATGGACAGGCAAGTTGTCATGGACCGAAGAACAATGGCGGGACTGGGCTGATCGTGAAGAACATCAGACCTGGATGTTACTTTATCAAGGTACTCCCGCAGGTTATTTTGAATTGAATACCCAGGACAGGGATGTGGAACTGGCTTATTTTGGCCTGCTGCCTCCTTTCGTAGGTAAAGGATTAGGTGGTGGATTATTATCCGCTGCAATTGAAAATGCATGGGGACCGGAAACAAACAGAGTTTGGGTACATACCTGTAGCCTTGACCACCCTAATGCGTTAAATAATTATCAGGCAAGGGGATTTCAAATTTATCGTGAAACCCTCGCTTCATAATACCAAGCCGCCGTTTTAAGGACATCGTGCGGGTATTGACCGCACAAAGGAATTGAAATGGAATGGAAGCTCTTTGAAAACTAAATCTGGCGAAACCTCGCAAAGGGGGACTCTCCCTTTTTTGCGAAGCATCGGCCATAGTATTTCCTAAGTACGGAGAACAGTGTGAATTCCTGTGTTTCTAATTTTGAAACTACGGAGAAATCCACTCTGAATAAATCTGTGCCTGTGGAAAAACCCATGGTCCTGTGTTTCAATTATATTAGAGGAGGGGTAGACCCGAAAACTTTAAGGTGAAACCTTAGGTTTTCAGCTTTGATAAATCCCTGCGTGATGTTTTCGTGACCTGGCAGTGGAATTTTCGCTAATGTTCTGCGTGAAGTGGAATACTATAAATTTCTGCGTGAAGTGGAATACTAAGCGGAGTACCGATTATCATCAGGGGAGAATTCCCTCATTGGTGTGGATCAATGTTCCTAAAAAGCTGAGAATTATTTACTGAAATATTTCTATCTGTGGGGAACTCTCATTGAACCGCTGCAGGGTTTTTCGGCAGAAAGATCTAATGTAATATTAAAATTGAGGCGGGGTGTTCCCATTTTTGTAAGATAAATATTATTTTTATGGTGTATTATATCTAGAGTTTTATCAGCAGCAGGGATAGGTCCGTGTTTTTTCCAGTGATAAAAAACGCTGGGGATAAATGTCATTATTTCAATAAAGATGAACCCGTAAAAAGTCATAAAAACGTGTCATTGCTTACAAAGCGGGAAATCTATTTTATCTTAAGTACTGATATTATTAAGATCTCTCTCTTCGTTCGAAATGACAATTAATTTGTTTAGGAGTTTTTACGAAGCCATCAGTGAAGATTTGACAATAATTTCTAACAGTTATTGCGAGGAAATATGTCTTTACATTTTGAGAGAACGGAATTCGGTCAGCGTATAAAAAGCTTACGTGAGTTGATGGCCGAAAATGAACTGGATGGAATGCTGCTTTTCCGGCAGGAAAGCATGTTTTATCTGAGTGGATATGACACCTTCGGCTACGTTTTTTTTCAGTGTCTATATCTGGGTCTAGATGGAAAGCTGATTTTACTGACCCGTGCTCCGGATTTAAGGCAGGCGGAAAACACATCCATTTTGGAAGATATCCGGATCTGGGTGGATGGTCCGGAAATCAATCCAGCCAGGCAGCTTAAGGATATTTTACGGGAATGTGCTTGTGAGGGTCTGCAGTTGGGAGTGGAATACGACTCTTACGGTTTAACCGCGAAAAATGGAAAATTGCTCGACTCCGCCCTGGCTGGTTTTTGCAAACTGAAGGATGCTTCTAATTTGGTAAATAGACTGCGGGTGATAAAAAGTCCGGAAGAATTAGTGTATGTCCGGAAAGCTGCAGAGTTGGCAGACGATGCGCTGGATGAAGCACACAAACTTGTCAAGGCCGATTGCGATGAAGGCGAGCTATTAGCTGTCATGCAGGGTGCAGTATTTCGAGGCGGCGGAGATTATCCGGGAAATGAATTTATCATCGGTTCAGGCAAAAACGCTTTGCTTTGCCGTTATTATTCCGGAAGACGAAAACTGGATCCGGAAGACCAGTTGACTTTAGAATGGGCCGGAGTTTACCGGCACTATCACGCGGCGATGATGCGTACAATTCCAGTTGGACGCGTGACTGATCAACATAGCAAAATGCACGCGGTGTGTCTTGAAGCAATGGCGGCCTGTGAATCCGCTTTGAGTCCGGGAAATCCGATGGGTGAGGTTTTCGACGCTTACGCCAGAACTTGTGATAATTTCGGAATGCGGAAGCATAGGCTAAATGCGACCGGATACAGTATGGGCACAACATTTTCGCCAAACTGGATGGACTGGCCCATGTTTTATCACGGTAATCAAGTGCTTGCTGAAAAAAATATGGTCTTTTTTCTACACATGATTTTGATGGACAGTGATACCGGAAATGCGATGTGTTTCGGACAGAGTTACGTGGTGAATGATGCTGGATGTGAATGCCTTTCGCGTCACCCTTTGGATTTGGTGGTGCGTTAACCGATCCTCCAAGTCTTTTCGGTGAGATAGCACGGATGATTAAAACTATCTCGCCGGAAAGCGTTTTATTCGACGGCCGGAAAAAATATGAAGGGATTAATTTAATAAGTTATTGAAATAATTATTATTTTATTAAAATATATAAAATTTTAATCAGAGGAATGAGATTTTTTCATTGCTCTTCATCAGCGAAAGGACTAAAGCGAAAATGGCAGATAAATCCGTACTCCTGCGTCAGATGCGTAAACACGCGCAATCATTTTCTTCGGCATTAACTCCGCCTAAAGTGGTGGATGAAGCAAATTTAAAGCATGCTCTGGGATTGATTGATGTAACCGCAAAGGATTCTAGGTTTGGCACAATACGCAAATTGTCCTTCAAGACTCCGCCGTTATTGAAAGCACTGCGGCTTGAAAATAATTTAAACTTTTTACGTACAGAACTTAATAGACGTGTTCCGGAAGGATTATCCTTAGATATTCCTTTGACGGCCAAGGAGCAAAAAAAAGAATCAGATAAAGTTAAACGGGCCGAGACAAAACTACGCAAACTGCTCGCGACAAAGGACTGCTGAAAAGTAAGTGCAGATTTGAGTTAAATTGATCTATTAGAGATGCTTCGGCATCAAGTAATACGCTTGTTGAGTATTATAAGATAAATAATATTTAACTGAAATGTAATGCCGGATAATCATGGTGATAATCCGGATATGTGGGGTGCTCCGTGAACTTCATGGAGTGATCTGACTGAAACTGAATTTTGAGGTTGATTTAAAAGCCTAATGATTCTGCTTTCGGTTGCGAAGTGCCCCCATACACTGCAGGACATTTAGCCCGTAGTGTATAAAAGTCTTCGCGTGCCGTGCACGTTGAAGAGCCAAGGGAAGGGCTTTGCTTTCATAGTGAGAGTTGTCCTCTTTAGACAGGAATGGTTTAATCTGGACCTGTTTTCCCACAGTATTCTATTGGAAGGGAATACATTTATTCTATGGTTGGAATTAATTTTCTCACTTAAAAGTTAAGGAGATAAGATGGGACTAAGAATCAATAATAATATTGAGTCTATGGTTGCACACCGCAACCTGTTAAAAAATGAACGCGCTCTTTCAAAGTCGCTTGAAAGACTGGCTTCTGGACAGAAAGTCAACAGGGCCGCCGATGATCCGGCTGCTTTGGTGATTTCTGAACATATGCGTTCGAAAATCAACGGAATGGAGCAGGCAATCAGAAATAATGAAGTTGCCATTTCACTCGTACAAACGGCTGAAGGATCTATGAATGAGATATCCAGTCTCCTGATTAGTATTCGTCAGCGTGCCATTTCCGCGGCAAACGTCGGCGCCAGTGATAACGCAATGACTGCCGCAAATCAGGCTGAGATTGAAAATGCTCTATCCTCACTTGACCGTATTGTTTCGAGCACTCAGTTCGGACAATATAAACTCCTGGATGGTACTAATGCCAGAAAAACACTTGAAGACGGTACTTCTAGGGAAGGCCTCCGTTTTCACGTTGGACCGGATGCAGGTCACACTGCTTCAATTTCAATCAGGAACATGACTTCGAGTCAACTCGGCAGGGTTGCTGAGGGTGAAATGCCAAACGCAAGTAACTTCATGTCACTTGCGGACATTGATGTGAGTACTGAGCAAGGTTCACAGGATGCTCTGGCGATCATTGACGAGGCAATTACTGAGGTTGCAAGTGTCCGTGGTGAATTAGGAGCGTTTCAGACTAATACTCTGGAATCTAATCTAACCAGTTTACAGATAGCTGCAGAAAACATGACTTCTGCAGAATCTACTCTGCGTGATACTGACATGGCACAGGAACTGGCTACTTTTACACGTAACCAGATCATGAGTCAATCAGCAACCGCACAGTTGGCGCAGGCTAATGCATTACCGCAGAATGTATTGCGTTTGTTAAACAACTAGTAGGGTTCGGGGATTCGTCCCCAAATCCCACACTATTCCGGCTCCATTTTTTGGAGTCCGGAATGGCTGTGTTTATAAATTTTGAAAGAGCAGTTATTTATGATGATCTCGCAATAATTCTTGAAATGTGTCATTTCGAGTAAAACCAGAAATCTTTTTAGCTTAAACGCTAAAACCATTAAGATTTCTACCTAGGGCCGAAATGACAAATTATGGGTTTGAGAATTATTACGAAGACATCATCGATAAATTTTAATCAAAACAATGTCTGTGAGCGGAGTTTAAATACCGCATAACAGACATGAATAAATCTGAATCTTTAATTTAATGAGGAATTATGCCGTTGGGGATGAAAAACAATATTGCATCGATCAACGCAATTAATCATCTGGCGAAAGCGCAGAAAGAGATGTCGGATTCGCTGACACGTCTTGCTAGCGGACAAAGGGTCAACAGCGGCGCGGATGCTCCGGAAAGTCTGGTAATGTCGGAGGGGCTTCGTGCTCAAATTGCGGGAGTACAGCAGGCTCTACAGAATACAGAGTTTTCCCTGTCAATGGTTCAGACTGCTGAAGGCGCTTTAGTTGAAGTGAACAATCTGCTGATTGAAATGCGGCAGTTGGCGTCAACCGCGGCAAATGAAGGCGCTACCGATTTTGGCGCGCTGATCTCACTGCAGTTTCAGATTCGTACTGCCATCGAAGGGATAGACCGCGTTTCACAGTTCACCCGTTTTGGTAATAAAAATCTGCTGGACGGGAGCCAGGGTGTTACCGGAATGGGCGGTAATGAAGAACTGGTTTTTCTAAATGCAACTTCACAAACAATCTCTTCTCCACTGAGTGGATACGATGTTGACATAGATGAAATGCCTCTACGCGCAAGTTTGATAGAAGACCTTGATGATGATGACGCTTCCGGTTTACAAATTACTCTGGAAGAAGAAGACGGCGCAATTATCAGAGTCCGGAATCCTGAAGGAGCTTCTGCAGTAGGATTTGCGAACCGTCTGCAAAAAGCCGCTTTTTCAGCAAACATGAATTTGGATATCCGCTATGATGAAGATGATGAAGAACTTACAATTGAACATCGGGAGTACGGTTTTACCAAAGGTTTCACCATCACCAGTTCCAAAGATGGAATTCTCGTCGATGACCCTTTTGAACCGCAATTATTTTTAGGACAGGACATTGAAGGGACAATAAATGATGAACCGGCTGAAGGGGACGGACTTGTGCTGACTGGAGATTTTAAAAACAGTAAAACAAGTGGATTGAGTGTAGCATTTTTAGGTGATGGAACAGGCAATGCCGGAGCAGTGACAGTCGCGCAGAATGCGCTCAAATTTCAATCCGGTACAAGTGCTGATGAACAAATCAAAGTCGCACTGAACAGCACCCATTCTACTGTGCTGGGACGTGGAGTTGATAATACCAGTGGATTTGAAAATTTGTCCCAAATCAGGCTGACTTCTACTCAAGAGGCCATTGACGCAATTCGCCTTGTGGATGAAGCTCTTGATCAATTATCATCAATGCGGGGTCAACTCGGATCAGTACAAAAACATACTCTGGAGACAAATATTTCTGTGCTGCGTTCAAGCGCAGAACATTTAACGGCTGCTGAATCCAGTATTCGGGACACAGACATGGCATTGGAAATCGCTAATTTCACTAAAAACCAAATCATCACAGAAACTGCCGCTGCTGCCGTCGCACAGGCAAATCAGACTGCAGCTCGTGTTTTAAGACTGTTGTTCAGTAATAATGCACATAACCACTGGTCGTTTTTCGCAGAATAATGATTGATGAAAAATAATGCGCCTTGACGATACAATTGCTGCGGTAGCAACTCCTCTGCAGCCATCCGGACTTGGAGTAATCAGAGTCAGTGGAACTGAGGCAGTTTCGCTTGTGGAACCTTTGTTTAAAGGTAGAGAGCGCCCGCTGAAAAAGGCGGAAACGCACAAACTGCTGTATGGCTGGATACATGATGAGGGAGAACTGCTGGACAAAGTTTTACTCGTTGTTATGCGTGCGCCGCATTCCTACACTACGGAGGATGTGGTTGAAATTCAATGCCACGGTAGTCCTCTTGTTTTGAGAACCATCCTGGATTTGGTTTTAAGGCAGGGAGCGCGTCTGGCGGAAGCAGGCGAATTCACTCAAAGAGCGTTTCTGCATGGACGACTCGATTTGACGCAGGTGGAGGCAGTTGCGGATTTGATCCATGCCTCTTCGGAAGTTGGAGCAAAACTAGCTGCTCAACAACTGCACGGCAAACTTTATCAAGCCATTGATATTGTCAAAAAACAAGTGGTCTCCATCGCTTCCCTGATTGAGGCAGGTATTGAGTTTCCGGAAGAAGGTCTTGAATTCACTCAACGTGAAGATTGTCTACAGCGTCTGGATCATGCTTGTGCTGATTTAGAGAACATGCTTTCTCATGCAGAACAGGGAAGGCGGATGCGTGAGGGATTTGCGGTAGCGTTGATCGGGCGGCCGAATGTAGGAAAATCTTCTCTGCTCAACACTTTGCTGCGGGAACAGAGAGCGATCGTTACCACTATTCCGGGAACCACACGGGATTCTATTGAGGAGTCCGTGCAAATACAAGGTGTTGCTTTCCGTTTGACTGATACTGCCGGAATCAGAAAAACCGCGGATCTGCTTGAAACAGAAGGTATCCGCCGTACGCAAATAGTGCGCGACAAAGCTGATCTCGTCCTGCTGATTTTGGACTCCAGCGAACAACTTACGGAAGAAGACCAGACTTTAATCCATGATGTTGAACAGGAACGTACAATTGTGGTCCTTAATAAAAAGGATCGTCTCAGTGCTAAACTCCCTGAGTGGTACGAAGCCATTTCTGCGATGGAATCGGTTCTGATTTCAGCAAAAACCGGTGACGGTTGTGATGAACTGGAATCGTGTTTGTTCGCGAAAGCTACTCAGGGCGGACTGCCTAAGCAGGATAAAATATGGATCACAAACCGCAGGCAGCAACAGGCCGCCAAAAATGCGCTGGCTGCCTTACAACAGGCGCGGGAGATTTTCGAAAATTCTGATGGAGAAGAGTTCCTGGCCGTTGATTTACGCTCCTGCTTAAATGCCCTTGGTGAAATAGTCGGAGAAACAACGCCCGATGATTTGCTCGGCCAGATTTTTTCGGAGTTTTGTATTGGCAAATAAAAAGTTGACAGACAGTGACTTAAAACTGCTGCTAGGAAAACAGGAATCACTTCTGAAGAGGTTATTGGACTTTTCACAACGCCAATTCGCCGAAACTGACCCAATTGCGCTGGACGGACTATTGTTACAAAAGGATCGTTGTTTTGAAGACATGCAGAAAGTAGATTCACTGCTTGAAAAATGGTATACACAATTTGACAGAGATTTAAAGCCCGATGAGCAAATCCTTGAACAGACACTGCAGGATTTACTGGAAAAAATTCTGCTTTCAGAACAGGATTTTGAGAAAGTGGTTGGACGAGAAAAAAAAGCTGTTTCATTACAAATTGAAGAGTTAAGTCGGCAAATGCAGTATCGGAAAGAACCGGTTCAGCAGAGAGCTAAAATCAAAAACATGATGACCTGAACAACACTGTTATATTAATTAACCATGCTTTTTTCAGCTTACCAGATAGAGTCGTTGTTGGAAGATATTCAACAGAAAATTTTTCCTATAGATAAATCCGCCAGCGAAACTATGAGTCTATCTGAAGATGCCATTCAGGGGGCGCGGCAATATGTGCGGACTCCGAAAAACCATGCTTTAGCCTGGATTACTCCCGGTGACATAAAGGCACTGGTTGAAGATCAGACAGTTTATGATCCTGTGGTTGAGCATGTTCAACAGAGCCGAGCGGGACGTTTTGTTATTCCGGCTTACGTACCTGAAAATCCGCCGCCCTCCTTTCCGCTGGTCAGTGATCACACTAAAGCCCTCCGCGAAAATGATGCTTTGCAGGAGCAAACTCCGGAAATGCCTCTTCCGGAAAAAAACACCTCATCAACTGACGAAAGTCTCGAAATTCCTTCTGCGGCAGACGTGGAAGCGCTTACAGATGTTGAAGAGCTAGTACAAGACTCTGCGGGTGACACAGAAATATCCGCGCTTAAGCCGATACCTGCTGAAGAAAGCGCAGAAGAATTAGCACAAGAAAGTACTGATGAGCAAACACAGGCAGAGACGGAAGAATCTACTAAATCTAAATCAGCAAAATCCGGAATTTCTGCTGCCTCATTATTTGATGAAATTGAGGTAGAGGAAGAGCAGGATGAAGAATTTGACTTTGACACAGGCGGATTACAAGGAGCCATTGATGATGACAGCGATGTCGTTTTTGGCGACGGCCGCATTGAACAAAATTCGATGACTAAATTTGTTAGTAATTATCCTGACAGCACAATTAAATTTCTGCTGCGTAAAAGTTTGGATGGACGACCTTTGCCTGCTGGTTACGATGAAATTTATCTAAACTGGGAAAACCGCGGATTGTCACGTGGGCGCTTGAAAAAATACTTGTTCAAACTGATGGAATGGCAGGACTTTCCAGATATCCCCGTGCTTGATGTAGTGAGAAAAATTCGTGAACGACATTTTGAGCTGAGAGCGAAAAACAAATGAGCGGAAAAAAATTCAGGCCGAACGTAGCCGCGGTAATCTTTGATCCTGTGAAAAACAAAGTACTGATGTTCCGGCGTGTTCCCAAAAAGAGTGAAGCAGAAAAACCACTGTCCGACGGAGGTCAGTTACGCTGGAACTGGCAGTTTCCTCAAGGCGGTGTTGACCCTGGAGAAAATGAAGAGGAAACCCTTTTTCGTGAGCTGGAAGAAGAAATCGGCACACGGGATGTCAACATCATCCGTTCATCCAAAACGCGGATACGTTACCATTATCCACGCAAAATGCTGTACATACTTCATCAACAGCCTATTTGGAAACCCTTCCGCGGACAACAGCAACGCTGGTATCTTGTAAAACTGAATTGTGAGACTGAGCAAATTTCTTTCGCCCATCAACCTGTTGAATTTGACGCGTTCCAATGGATTTCTCCGCGGAGAGGTTTAAAATTAGTTGTTCCCTGGAAACGAAAAGCTTACCGAAAAGGTTTGCGAAGCCTTGGTATCCTCTGAGAAGTTTTTGTTTGACAATTAAAAAAGTCCTGTTAAAAAAACTTAAAACGACTTCCTTGTAAAAGCTCTGAAACCACGTCATTGCTTACGAGGCAGAAAATCTTGTATAAGCGGCTACTCTAATATCTTTAAGATTTCTCCCTCTGCTCGAAATGACTCCGTAGCTGAAGATAGTCTGGATTTATTTCATTTCCGGATTGCTGTTTTTGGTACAGATTGAATCTTTGACTTTTAGGACTGCAGAAAAAACAATCCCCCGATTTAAAGTGAATTTGATATAATCAGAGATCGCCAGTTGATGTTGACTGTGCGTACAATAATTATATCTCGGCTGCGGAAAAAATTATAATCAAATGGAAGCTCGATGTTAATGCTTATTTCACCGGCAAAAACGCTGGATTATGAGACCCCTCCAACTACTGCGAATTACAGTCTGCCGGACTATCTGGAAAAATCCGAGGAACTGATTGCTGTTGTCAGTAAGAAGTCTTGTCCTCAGTTGATGAAGATAATGCATGTCAGTCAAAAAATTGCTGAACTAAGTGTCGAGCGTTTTAACCAGTGGCAGCTGCCTTTCAATTCAGAGAATGCAAAACAGGCCGTACTGGCTTTTAAAGGTGATGTTTATACAGGCTTGGATGCATCTGCACTTGCTGAAGACAAATTGGATTACGCACAGCAGCATTTGCGGATAATTTCCGGTCTTTACGGTTTGCTACGTCCGCTTGACCTGATGCAGCCTTACCGACTTGAAATGGGGCTTAAGCTTAAAACAAAAAAAGGTGCTAACCTTTATCAGTTTTGGGGTGAGCAGATCACTGATGCTGTCAATTCAATGCTGGCAAAACAGGACGAACCGGTTTTAATCAACCTTGCTTCAAATGAATATTTTAAAGCCATTCAAAAGGAAAATTTGGATGGACGTCTAATTACACCGGTATTTAAAGACTGGAAAAACGGTGAATATAAAATGATTAGTTTTTTTGCTAAAAAAGCCCGCGGCATGATGGTGCGTTACGCCATCGACCACCAACTGCAAGAAGCAGAAGAATTGCAGAATTTTGATTATGACGGTTACAGTTTGAACCATGAACTGAGTCACGCCGATAATTGGGTTTTCTGTAGAGGCTGACTCCTAGACCTTTGATTTTTTGCACCTCAGTTTTCACAACTTCCCCTCTTCCTTTTAACTAAATTTCCTGCTCCACCATTGAAATTGCTTAATAAAGAATAGGATCCTTATTCTTGTATATCCCCTGCTGATTTACCCCTAAAACAGAAATGGGCAACTTTTTGCTTGCTTTCACATATAAATCATTGTATTGATATATAATGATCTAATTGAAACAGGAAGACTTTCTGACCTTTTTATCGCCGAAAATCATGTCAAGTATTGCTCAAATTTTAAGATTACTGGGAGACGAAACACGCCTCCGGATATTAATTTTAGTCTCACAGACGCCGTTAAACGTCAGTGAACTGACAACTATTTTAGGTATGGCGCAATCCGGAATTTCCCGGCATTTGAGTCACTTGCGAAAAATGAAACTGCTGCAGGAGCGTAAAGAAGGTATTTGGACTTTTTATCAACTGGCGCAAAAAGAATCCCTGGACAGTGAACTGCACCTGCTTTGGAGTTATTTGCAGGAACAATTGTCAACGATGAAAGATCCAAATAACGATCGGGTACGCTTACATGAAGTATTACGTCAACGTGAAATCAGCGGTGGCGGATTAAATGAACGTCTGCTCGAACCAGGACAATCGTGGTTCGCCTGGTCGTGTCTACTTGGAATTTTACTGGGGCAGAACGGCGAGCGGAAATCCGGATTTGACTCAGGAACTTCGGTACTGGATATTATTGACCTCGGCTGTGGAGATGGAACACTGACTGTGGAAATGGCGAAGTTTGCTGCACACGTAATCGGAGTTGATAATAATCCTGAAATCCTGGCCTCGGCACGTCAGCGTATTGACCGGCTTGGTTTGAAAAACGTGAGTTTAATCGCGGAAAACGTCAGTCAATTATCCCTTCCTGATCAGTCTTTAGACGTGGTTTTCTTTTCACAGTCACTGCATCACCTTGATGATCCAAAAAGAGGATTTAAAGAAGCTGCGCGTATTCTACGTCCGGGAGGTCAGGTATTGGTGATGGAGCTAGCTGCGCACACTGAAGACTGGGTGCTCGAAAAACTTGGTCACAAATGGCAGGGATTTGAAAAAGAGACTTTACTGGATTTTATGCAGGAAGCAGGATTTAAGCATCTATACTCAGAGATATTACCATTTCGGCGGGAAGAATTATTTCAAATCATTCTTGCGTCAGGCAGGAAAAGTTAATTCTTTGATGCTGAAAGATACTTTAACAGAAAAAAACAAAAACTGAGATTGCTCAGAGCAGTAGAACAAGTAATAGAATTATAATGAAATATACGAAACCGAGTGCCGTCAGGCTTTTGAATATGCTGGAACAGAAAATTATTGTGTTCGACGGTGCAATGGGCACCATGATTCAGCAAAAGTGTCTGGTGGAAGACGATTTCCGCGGCTCTTCTTTTCAGCAACATCCCTCTCCTCTTAAAGGCAACAACGACCTACTTTCGATCACATGCCCGGACGTAATTGAAAAAATTCATTTGGAGTTTTTAGAGTCCGGCGCAAATATTATTGGAACCAACACTTTTAACGCAAACCGCATCTCGCAGGCTGACTACAATCTGGAAACAAGCGTTCCCGACATCAATCGGGCGGCGGTAGAAATCGCTCGTAAAGCAGTTGAAAAATATCAGACTGGAAAATCTGCAGAGGAAATTCAGTCCGATCACCCCATTTTTGTGGCTGGTTCTATCGGACCAACCAACCGTACCTGTTCCATGTCACCGGATGTCAACAATCCTGCTTACCGTGCAGTGACATTTGACCAGATTGCAGAAGCATACCGGGAACAGGCGGTTGCGCTGATTGAAAGCGGTGTCGATATCCTCCTATTGGAAACGAGTTTTGATACGCTCAATATGAAAGCCGGAATTTATGCTTTGGAAAGTTATTTTGAAGAAAGCGGAATTCGCCTGCCAGTTTTCCTTTCGGTTACAATTACTGACGCTTCCGGACGTACGCTTTCAGGGCAGACTCTGGACGCATTTTACAATTCCATCCATCATGCCAAACCGCTATTTTTAGGAATTAACTGCGCACTTGGCGCGAAAGAAATGCGTCCGTTTATTGAAGAAATGGCACATATTTCCGAGTTCCCTGTTGCTGTTTATCCAAATGCGGGATTACCGAACGCCATGGGAGAATACGAACAAACTCCGGCAGAGTTCGCAGGTATCATGGCCGAATTTGCGCAGGAAGGCTGGGCCAACCTGATGGGCGGATGCTGCGGGACAACTCCGGCACACATCAAAGCGTTGACGGAAAAAATTGCACATTCAATCCCAAGGAAATTAAATCCTCATTTAAAACTGCGATTCGGAGAAACCGCAGACAGTAATTCCGGTCCTGTAATAGTTGGTGCAGGAATTCCATTTTATTCCGGATTGGAATCGCTGAACATCAATCCGGACATTGGTTTTTTGATGATCGGGGAACGGACTAATATCATGGGTTCACCCAAGTTCCGCAAACTTATTTTAAATGACGATTTTGAAGCCGGACTCGCCGTTGCGCGTCAACAAGTCGAATCCGGAGCAAACTTTATCGATATCAACTTTGATGAAGGATTGCTGGACGGTGAAAAATCAATGACGCATTTTCTCAACTTAATTGCGGTGGAACCGGACATTGCACGTGTACCGGTTATGATTGACAGTTCAAAATGGACCGTGCTTGAAGCAGGATTAAAGTGCATCCAGGGCAAGGGTGTAGTCAACTCCATCAGCCTCAAGGAAGGCGAGGAAAATTTCTTGATGCAGGCAGGTGAAATCCGCAAATACGGTGCGGCGGCAGTGGTAATGGCTTTTGATGAAAACGGTCAGGCAACAGAGCTTGAGCACAAAGTTGAAGTCTGCAGCCGAGCTTACCAACTGTTAACTGAAACCGTTGGTTTTGCAGCGCACGATATTATTTTTGATCCGAACATTTTGACAGTGGCCACCGGAATGGAGGAACACAATCACTATGCTGTGTCTTTCATTGAGGCAGTCAGGCAAATTAAAAAACGTTGTCCGGGAGCGCTGGTTAGTGGTGGAGTAAGCAATATTTCCTTTTCGTTTCGTGGTAATAATCCTGTCCGAGAAGCAATGCATTCAGCATTTTTGTATCACGCGATTCACGCCGGACTCGACATGGCTATTGTTAATGCCGGCATGCTGGATGTTTACGAGGAAATCCCGAAAGATTTGCTGGAACTAGTCGAAGATGTCCTGCTCAACCGTCGAAAGGACGCTACCGAAAGACTGATTGATTTTGCCGAAAGCTACAAAGCCGAAGGTACTCGTAAAATTGTAAAGGACACAAAATGGCGTGAAGGAACAGTTGAGGAACGTATCATTCATGCTCTGGTGAGAGGTGTTACGGAACATATCGTGGAAGACACAGAGGAAATTCGTACAAAATTTGACCTTGCCCTGGAAGTAATTGAAGGACCTTTGATGGCAGGCATGAAAGTTGTGGGAGATCTTTTTGGTGACGGCAAGATGTTTTTACCACAGGTGGTGAAAAGCGCCCGTGTGATGAAACAGGCAGTGGCCTACCTGGAGCCGTTTATGGAAGAGGAGAAGAGCAAATCTCCCACTAAAACAAAAATGCCTAAAATAGTAATGGCAACTGTGAAAGGTGATGTTCACGATATCGGTAAGAATATTGTGGGTGTTGTTTTGGGCTGTAACAATTACGAGGTCATTGATTTAGGCGTGATGGTACCCTGCGAAAAAATATTGGAAACCGCACGTGAGGTTAATGCGGACGTGATTGGACTTTCCGGATTGATCACACCGTCACTCGATGAGATGGTGCATGTTGCAGGTGAAATGAAACGTGAAGGTTTTAAGCTGCCGCTGTTAATCGGTGGTGCGACCACGAGCCCAGTACACACCGCAGTCAAAATCTCACAGCAGTACGATCACCCTGTAGCCTATATCCCGGATGCGTCAAGAGCCGCAGGAGTTATCAGCAAATTATTGAACCCTGCCAGCAAAGCCCAAGCCACCCAGGAACTTCTTCAAGAACACGAACGGCGTAGAAAAGCCTATCTCGAGCGAAACAGCGAACGTAAATTGCTTTCCATTCAGGACGCAAGGAAGAACCGTACAGCAATCGATTGGAAAAATTGCCGGATTGACAAGCCATCTTTTCTCGGTTTGCAGGAATATACAGTAGAAGTCGAGACTTTGATTGAGTACATCGACTGGACACCTTTCTTTTACACTTGGGAAATGAAGGGACGTTACCCCAAAATTCTCACAGATCCAAAATTAGGCACGGAAGCCAGCAAACTTTTTGAGGACGCACAAAGCCTTTTGAAGGACATTGTTGAAAATCGTAGATTTCAGCCAAAAGCAGTAATCGGTTTTTTCCCCGCAAACAGTGACGGTGACGATATTCTGATTTACACCGATGAGTCACGTAAGGAAGTCCAGACAACGTTCCACACTTTACGTCAGCAAACAGCTAAAACCGATGATAAACCGAATCAGGCTTTGTCAGACTTTATCGCACCCAAAGATTCTGGACGTGCCGATTATTTCGGAGGATTTGCGCTGACCACCGGTGCGGAAGTGGAAGAACTTGCCGGAAATTTTGAAAAACAACTCGACGATTATAATGCGATTCTCGTAAAAGCGGTCGGTGACCGTTTAGCAGAATCGCTTGCCGAATACATGCACAAACAGGTACGGGATGCATGGGGTTACGGCAATTCAGAAAATTTTAACCTGGACGATTTGGTCACGGAGAAATATCGTGGAATCCGCCCTGCGCCGGGATATCCCGCTCAACCGGATCACACTGAAAAACCTATCCTCTTTGAATTGCTGGATGCAGAAAAACACGTCGGTGTTAAACTCACAGAAAGCAACTCAATGTCTCCTGCCAGTTCGGTTTCCGGAATGTATTACGCACATCCTGAGTCGCGATATTTTGCAGTTGGCAAAATCAACAGGGATCAAGTTGAAGACTATGCGGAACGTAAAAAAATGTCTGTTTCAGATGTTGAACGCTGGCTGGGGCCTATCTTGGGTTATGATCCGCGTTCTTGATTTTAACGTATTTAGCAGCTGTCCTTTTTAAATAAAAAAAATATGCATTTGATTGAGCTTTACAAAAAACAGAATTTTGTTTTTTCCATCGAAATTTTTCCGCCTAAAACCGAAAAAGGTATGGACAAACTCAAAATGACGCTGGAGAAATTCAACGGCTATACTCCGGATTATTTCTCTGTAACTTACGGAGCAGGAGGGACTTCCCGTGCAAACACTCACGAAATGGCGGCACATATCAGGCACGATCTGGGTGTTCCGGTAATGGCGCACTTGACCTGCGTTTCACACTCTGCCAAAGAAATAGACGATGTTTTAACAAAACTCAAAAACAGTAACATCGAAAACCTAATGGCGCTGCGTGGTGATCCAACATTAGGAACGGAGCACTTTATTCTACCAGAAGGAGGTTATCATAATGCCGGTGAATTAATTTCCGCGGTTCGCAAACACAGCGATTTTGGCATAGGCGCAGCCGGTTATCCGGAAGGTCATGTTGATAATCCGGACAAAGATGATGACCGCAAACATCTGCACGGAAAAATTGCAGCAGGTGCTGAATTCATCGTGACTCAGTTTTTTCTGGATAACACTTATTTTTTACGCTGGAGAGACAAGTTGCGTGAGGAAGGCGCTAACGTTCCTCTGGTCGCTGGAATTCTTCCTCCATCAAACTGGAAAGCTACGAAGCGCATGTCCGAAATGTGTGGTGTCAGCATTCCGCAAGATCTAGCCGAAGCTCTGCTCAAACATGAAAACGATCCGGGAGCCTCCAAAGAAATCGGTTTTGTGCATGTTGAAAAACAGATTGAAGGTCTGTTGCGGGAAGGTGTGGAAGGTGTTCATCTTTACGCTCTCAACAATCTGGAAACTGTAAAACGTCTGGGACCAAAACTTAGAGAAACTGCCGGAACACCACCTGCTTGCTCCGCGGATTGATTTCACCCCCCCCTTTTTGATTGAAGTTTATCGTGATCCAACGCAAAATAAACAGTTTAAGTTCTTCAATACATTTCTAAATTTAACAACCGTCAAGAAAAAACCATGCAGGAATATCTTCCGCAAGAAATTGAAGCAAAATGGCAAAACTACTGGGAAGAGCAGGGTTTGCTTGACTTTGATTTCGCTTCGGAAAAACCGAATTTTTATATGCTGACCATGCTGCCTTATCCGTCCGGTGATTTGCACATCGGACACTGGTATGCGATGGCACCTTCTGACAGCTATGCGCGTTTTATGAAGATGAAAGGCTACGAGGTTTTTTTTCCTATTGGTTTTGATGCCTTCGGTTTACCTGCAGAAAATGCTGCGATCAAAAACAATATCCATCCAAAAACATGGACCTATGCCAACATTGAACGGATGCAGAAACAACTGCGTACAATGGGTAACATGTTTGCCTGGAAAAATGAGGTTGCCTCCTGTGATCCAGAATATTATAAGTGGAGCCAGTGGTTTTTCCTGAAAATGCTTGAAAACGATTTGGCATATCGTGAACACGCGCCGGTTGATTACTGTAATCATTGCCAGACCACACTCGCACGGGAACAGGTTTGGGGCGAAGATCGTGTCTGCGAGCGTTGTCAAAATCCGGTGGTAAAAAAGAAATTGAATCAGTGGAAACTGCGGATCACGAAATATGCGGATGAGCTACTTGATTTTGATGATCTGGACTGGCCAGAAAGAGTACGCACGATGCAGCAAAACTGGATTGGACGGAGCGAAGGCGTGGAGTTTGCCCTAAAGGTTTCCGGTCATGATAACTTGAATTTTCGTGTTTTCACCACACGTCCAGACACTGTTTTCGGTATGACGTTTTGCGTTTTGGCACCTGAGCATGAATTAGTCGATCAGATCACAACTCCGCAACAGAAAATCACAGTTGAGGC
>Ga0187833_10002768_pt1 | contig 18481 bp, 18 predicted proteins | sample ETNtaG_37_FD_167968 | JGI IMG/M metagenome (GOLD analysis project Ga0187833, IMG submission 167968) | Marine microbial and viral communities from oxygen minimum zone, Eastern Pacific Ocean - ETNP2014_SV_400_PacBio MetaG (Illumina Assembly) | ecosystem: Environmental > Aquatic > Marine > Hypoxic...
TCAGGGCCCCCGGGTCACGAATCGCGGTCCATGGACCAGGGATCTTGGCTAACAGGAAGTTCTGAGAACCGGCTGTCAGTTCATCAATACCTCGGCCCGCTGGTGTCGAAAACGATGCTATTTTCTGTATAGCCTAACCTTGATGCCTTCAAGGCTGTAGGCCGTAAGGATATCGGCGCTCCCATCCACAAAAGACAGAGCTTTGCTGGTTGACTTGATGTGCATGCGTCCAGTGATCCAAACAGGTTCGTAGAGGTTTCTGGCTACGTAGGCATCCTCAAGAGTGACGTAGATCGTCTGATTGGCCGGCGGAGGTGGCACGTGTATGCAGGCCCCTACATACGGTACTAGAAGTAGTTCCTTGACCCCAGTATCAATATGTTCCATCGGCAAGGCATAGCCGGGAATACGCACCATCTTGCCATCAAGCGAAGAATTAGTCGCATGGTTGCGTTTAGCAATTTCTTGCTCGAAGCGGTCAACAGCCGCCATTAACCTGTCCACATCTAGTCCCTGGCGGGTTAGTCTGCGCCGTCTTTTAACCGCGTCCTTTAACGTATCGTCGTCCGCAAAATTCAATTTCTGCTGTTGAGTATCGCGGATCCAAAAGAGAGTCTGCAAATCTGTGCGTTGGTCAGTTGTTAGGGTTTTGAATGGATCCTCCAGGGGTTCCATCTTTGGCACCAGATCTTCCCATTCAATTGTACGCGCAATTTCCCCCCCTAGAACAGGCGAGGTCAGCAGCAGGGCCGATATGAGAGCCGCGAGCCGAAGCTTGATCAAAGGTCTTGTCTCCTGAAGGTGAAAAAGATGATTCAACGCCAGTTTCTCCGTGTAGGAAAATGGTTTTGAGGCATTGCTAATACAAATTAATAAATTGGTAAATTAAAAGGGAAAAAATCCGATATCAAAATTCAAGGATAGTTTCCATTTATTTTCTAATAGATTTTATTTAAATATTTTTAATTCCAAGTAATTAACGGTGTAAGAATTTATCAAAAATATTGATAATTATGAAATAGTTTATAAGGGTCTCTTCGTGACTCGGAGCAGGCATCACTCTAGCACTCCGGCTTTGCGCGTGCCTTCGATCAGCCGTTCTCGCACGGGACCTGCGTTGAAGGGAATGGAGGTCGTCCCAGAATAGGATAGATAAATAGCTTCTCACTATCTATTTTTTAGTGGACCAACATAATTTATCAACGATATTATAATCGCGTTAGAAAAAACCTTCAAACAGGGAGCTTAAAAGTGAATAATATTAAACGTTTAGCCGTCTCGATGGCTGTGGCTGGTTCTATGGCCTTTTCAATGGGAGCAGCTTTGGCTGCTGAATGCAAACATTCAAAATGGGGTAAGGGCGACGAGATTGGTGCAGCCAACTACGTCACGCCTCAGCAGGTTTTGGCGGCCACAAAATTGGTCAAAAAAGGTGAAAGCCATCCTTTAGGGATTGAAATTTTTCCTGGTATGCCAGCATTTCCGCCAAGGTATACACAACTCCAAGTCGTACAGCCGGGACAACAGTGGGGTAACGACCTAGCTAAAGCTTTCGGCTGGCCTGTTGTCTATAATGATGACGTCCTTCAGATGTGGCTTGGTACAGGGCCGCAGATAGATGGCCTGGGCCATCTAGGCGAAGCCGGCATGTTTTACAACTGTAATAAAGGCCAGGATTTTGCCGATATAAAAGGCCTTAAAAAACTCGGACTTGCTAAAGTTCCGCCAATGGTTGGTCGAGGTGTCATGCTTGATATGGCCAAACATTTTGGCGTGAAAACAATGAAAGCCGGTCAAGCCATAGGCTCTGCTGACATCAAAGCCGCAGCAAAGGCTCAGGGTGTCACATTTAAACAGGGTGACGTAATCCTTTTTCACACCGGCTGGACCGATGGCATGCTTGCCTCCAATCCAAAAGGTTGGGTTTCAGGTGAACCAGGCCTGAACAACGAAGCTTTTGTTTATCTCGCGTCAAAGAACCCAATGGCAGTTGGAGCCGATACCTGGGGTGTAGACGTGGTGCCGCCTGCCAAGGGTGATAAGGTTTTTTACGGCCATGTGACGTTACTTGTGGAAAACGGGATTTATATATTCGAGACTATGAATACAGGACGCCTTGCTAAGGAAAGCGTGCATGAATTTATGTTTGTACTCGGGCATGCTAGGCTAAAAGGTAGTGTTCAAATGATTATTAATCCTGTGGCCATGTGGTGAGCCATTAGCCTCAAAATTCTACCAGTAAAAAGGGAGCGGTCTACCGCTCCCTTTTTTTCTTCTAAAATGATGGTTTGAGTTCCCAACCGGTTGAAGTAGGCGAAGGCGGTATTGAGTTACTGGTCGGCAACGGGTTACTGAAACAGCACCAAGTAGCTGACCGGAGAGCGGTCGGTGAGGCGTGTCTCGCGGCCCTTGAGCAGTGGGGCCACGGGCCGTGGCGCTCGGTCCTTGGGGCGGTAACCGGGAGCCGTTGAACCGGTTTTGAGGCTATCAAGCAACCACGAGGGACCGGCAGGCAGGGCTCAGGGCGGTGGCACGAGGGTCCCGGGGCAAGGAGTAGAGCCCACGGCCCATGGGGCCCGGCCCACGAATCCTGGCACCTGACAAATCCCCCAACCCAGACGATCCACGCTTCACGGCCCCTAGGTCACGGACCGCGGGCCATGGGTCAGGGACTTTGGCTAACAGGAGGCTCTGAGAACCTATCGAGACTGTCCGTCGTCAAATGATTTGGGACATGTGACGCTGCTTTCAATAGGAGGATCTGGCTCATCTAGGTTTGATGTTATGCTGCTTGGCGTTGATGGTTCAAGCGGCGGATTTGGATAGTCTGTTCCTTGATCTTCTTTCTCCTTTCGATGATTGCGGTATGACCGCCCGGGCATGAACAGCATATGCCAAGATTGCGGCCATTGTTGGAGTTGCCTCGGCACCAAACCAGGGTTTAGGATTAAGGCCTGTCAATTGTCAGAATCAAAATTCAATGAGCAATAATCAAATAACAGCGGAGAGTATAAAATGGCTGTCCAAGTCCCCACCCCCGACCAAATCGAGGACGTCGCCGACGAGATCGGCCTGAACGTGACCGAAGCGGACGTCGCCTCCTACATCGAATTGATGCGCGGCACCGTCGAGGCCTACAACGTCGTCGATGCCATGCCCGACAACCTGCCGCAAGTAAGCTATGCGCGGACGCCGGGTTACCGGCCCGGCGCGGCGGAGAACAAATACAACGCCTGGCATGTCAAGACCACGGTCAACGGCGCCGCGCGCGGCAAGCTTGGGGGCAAGACTATCGTCCTGAAAGACAACATCATGCTGGCCGGCGTGCCCATGATGAACGGCGCCGCCACCCTGCAGGGCTATATCCCGGAAATCGACGCCACCGTCGTGACCCGCATCCTGGATGCCGGCGGCACCATCGTCGGCAAGGCTCATTGCGAGTCCTTTTGCCTCTCGGGCGGCAGCCACACCAATGCCACCGGACCGGTCCACAACCCCCACAAGATGGGCTATTCCGCCGGCGGCTCGTCCTCGGGCAGCGCCGCCCTGGTGGCGGCCAAGGAAGTCGATATGGCGATGGGTGGCGACCAGGGCGGTTCCATCCGCATGCCGGCCTCCTACTGCGGTGTTTATGGCATGAAGGCGACCCATGGCCTGGTGCCCTATACCGGGATCATGCCGATCGAAATATATGTCGATCATACCGGCCCGATGACCAACACGGTCGAAGACAACGCCCTGTTGCTGGAAGTGATCGCCGGCGAAGACGGCTATGACCCGCGCCAGTACAACGTGAAGACCCAGCGCTATACCAAGGCCCTGCAAGGCGCCAAGGGCATCAAGGGCATGAAAATCGCCGTGGTCAAGGAAGGCTATCAGGCCGAGAACGCGGAAAAAGACGTCAACACCAAGGTCCGCGCCGCCGCCAAAAAGCTGCAAACCATGGGCGCCAAGGTTAAAGAAGTCTCGATTCCCATGCACCCCCTGGGCGGGGCATTATGGATGCCGATCGGTATTGAAGGCCTGACCCAAACGATGATGCATGGCGACGGCTACGGCCTCAGCCGGCCTGATCTATATGTCACCTCGTTGATGGACAAGCATCGCGAATGGCGGCAACGGGCGGATGAAATGTCCGAGACAACAAAGCTGTTCACCTTGTTCGGGACCTACATCAACAAGCAGCACGGCAGCCGCTATTACGGCAAGGCCATGAACATCACCCGGCTGTTGACCGCCGCCTACGATGCGGTACTGGCGGATTATGATCTGTTGCTGATGCCGACGACGCCGATCAAGGCAACGCGGCTGCCCGCCCCGGATGCTTCGCGCGAGGAATATGTGCAGCGGGCCCTGGAGATGCTCTACAATACCGCGCCCTTCGACATCACCCATCATCCGGCGATGGCGATACCGTGCGGGATGTCGAAAGGTCTGCCGGTCAGCATGCAGTTGGTGGGCAAGCACTACGACGAGTCCACCATCTACCGCGCCGCCCACGCCTTCGAGAAAGGTGCGAAGTGGAAGTCAATGTAGGCCTATCGGAATGAAACGGGACGCCGCTTCCAATGGAGGCGGCGCCCCGCCTTTTTACGACGTCTTCCAATCGAAGTTCGCCTCGAACGCCGCCGCCGCGCGATAGATCGTGCGTTCGTCATAATACTTGCCGATCAATTGCAAGCCGGCGGGTAGGCCATCGGCATTGCGGCCGCAGGGCACGGAAATAGCCGGGTTGCCGGTGTAATTGTAAGGCGAGGTATTGCCCAACATGCACCAGGCTTGGCCGATCCTGCTCATGCGGTCATCGCCCTCCGCCGGCAGTTGCATGGCGGCCATGGGCAGTGTCGGCGTCAGCAGCAAATCCCATTCCTTGAACAGCTCGGCATATTGGGCGGCGGCCTGGCGCTTCAGGTTCTGGCCCTTGCCGTAGATCCGCCCGCCATAGGTCTGGCTGACCCAGGCGCCCAGCAGGGTAATGGCCTTCGCCGTGTCGGGCCATTCATCGGCGCGCTGGCTGAGGCCATTGATACGCTCGATCAGGCTGGGCGGATAAAAGCCCGCCGCCCCGCTGGCAACGCCGCCGCCAAAGGTGAACTGACGCACCATACCTTCCGCGATCATGGGCAAATAGATGTTGCCGATGTCATTGTGCGTGGGCACGGAAATGTGCTCGACCTTGGCGCCGAGGCCGGCCAGCAGATCGACGGCGGCCAAAACAGCCTGATCAACCGCGTCTTCCGATTCCTCACGCCCGAAGCCTTCATCGATAATGCCGATGCGCAGGCCTTCGACGCCGCGATCCAGTTCCTCCGTATAGGTGTCAGCCCGCATGCCCCGTTGCCGGTTGTCATAGCCGTCGGGTCCGGCAAGAACCTCCAGGAACAAGGCGTTGTCCGCCACATTGTTGGTCATCGGACCGATATGATCGATCGAGACTTCCATGCTCATGATACCGCTATAGGGAACCAGACCATGGGTCGGTTTCATGCCGACGACGCCGGAAAAGGCCGCGGGGATGCGGATGGAGCCCGCCTGATCGCCGCCGATCGACATATCGACGGCGCCGGAGCCCACCAGCGCGGCACTGCCCGAGGACGAACCGCCGGCGGAATAGCCTTCCTTGACCGGGTTTTGCACAGGCCCGGTTGAAGAGGTGAAGCTGCTGCCCGAAACGCAGAAATATTCGCACACCGCCTTGCCGGTGATGGTGGCGCCAGCGTCTAGGATGCGGGTAACGATGGTGGCATCCACTTCCGGCACATAGCCTTCCAGCACCGCGGCGCCGTTCATCAACGGGACGCCGGCCAACAGTACGGTGTCCTTCAGTGCCACGGTCTTGCCCGCCAGCTTGCCCTCGTCCGCGCCCTTGATGTCGGTTTTGACGTACCAGGCGTTCAGGGGGTTGTCCTTCGGCGCCGGGCGAACGCCGGGGCTACGGGGGTATTTGACTTCAGGCAGGGCATCGGGGCCGGTCAGGGCCGCATCGGTCGCTGCAAACAGCGGCCCCAGGACCTGGCCGAAGAATTCCGTGTCCTCGTCGGATAGGCTAACCCCGAAGGTCGCAGCAATCTCACGCATTTGTTTGTCGGTCGGATTCATTTGCCTACACTCCCTAAGGTTATGTTGCTTCAATTAGGCTGACGTCAGACACGCCGCCTCAAAATCGGTCACTGTCAGATCGGGTAGCGATTACTACACCTAAGATGACCAGTGCAAACTTGTGAATGGCACCCAACGGGAAAACCCTGATATCCGCTTACGAGCACTCGCACACGACCTCGGAGTGCTGATTTCCAGAAGGGTTTCCGTTACAAAATGGGATCAATGGTCTCGAATTGTTTAGTACCAAATTACTCTACGGTGTCAGGTAGCGCATAAAATTAGGGTTTTTAGGAAGCTCGCCAGAAGCGCCATACATTACGACTTGACCCCGATCCATCACGTACGCGTGACTAGAGATCCTAAGCGCTAGTTCAACATGCTGCTCAACGATTACCACACTGATCTGGGTTGTCATCTCCTCTAATCGCTCCGCAATTTCCTCTACAACACCAATCCAAACTCCCTCTGTCGGTTCATCAAGCAACAGGATTCGTGGATTTGATAGCAAGGCTCGGCCTATCCCAAGCATCTTGCGCTCCCCACCGCTCAATGTGCCCGCGATTTGGGACATACGTTCCCCGATCTTAGGAAAGATCTCTACAACCCTGTCGATGCCCGATTTATCAGAATTGCTTAGGCCTCCTACGAGTAAATTCTCGTGGACAGATAAACTACCGAACACCGCCCGTTCCTGCGGCACATAACCGATTCCTTGGCGAATTCGCTGATGCGTCGGGGTTTTTGTAACATCGGATCCATCTAATACCAATCGACCGCGCGCTGGATTCAATTCGCCGATAATACTTTTCATCAAGGTCGTCTTGCCGGCACCATTTAAACCCAATATAGCGACCCCACCCGTGCGCGGGGCAACCAGAGATGCATCAAACAATGCCTGGCTGGTGCCATAATAAGTGCACAGCCCTTCAACCTCGAGTATAGGATCTTCAGACACGGGTTAGATAAACCTCCTTGACGCGTTCGCTATTCTCTATTTGTTCGGGAGTGCCGTTATCCAGTACTTGACCCTGATCAAATACGGTAATCACGTCCGACAGGTCCTTGATGAAATCTAAGTCATGCTCAACAATTAGCATCGAGCAGCGCTCCTTAATGGGTCTTAGCAATTCTCCCGTGACGCGTCGCTCTTCTGGGCTCATGCCAGCCGTCGGCTCATCAAGCAAAAGGAGCCTTGGCCCAGGTGCCAAGGCCATGGCAATCTCTAACCATTGCTGTTCGCCATGCGACAAATTGCCAGCCAGATCATCGGCACGTGCCTCGATACCGAACTCAGATAGAGTATCCAATACCTGTGTATGCAATTTCTGTCGCGACCGAGAGCCAGCCAAACTCAATAACGAGTGCGCCGCCTGGAGACTCAGAAGAATATTGTCATAAACACTCAAGAGATTGAACACGCTGGTAATCTGAAATTTAAGACTCATACCGCGCCGTGCCCTGATCGCCGGCGGCGTTGTCGATATATCTTCACCTAGAAATGAGAGTGTACCTTCTTCAGGGCGCTCGGCACCCGCGATACTTTTGAGGAGTGTGCTTTTCCCAGACCCATTTGGCCCAATCAAACCGTGGAATTGCTGATTTTCGACAGTCAGGTTTACAGCATCCAAAGCAACCAGTTTTCCAAAGGTTTTACATACCCCTTTAACTTCGAGCAATGCCATTAGTCGCCTCTTGTGTCTGACTTACTATTGGCACCACGCCATCGAAAACTACCTATTCTTTCGCGATTAGAAACAAGCATACCTAGCAAGCCCATCGGCCTGAACATGATCACGAGCAACAATAGGAAACCTAAGATAATTACCCAAAAATCTCGAAGATAATCGATCAATATTATTGTCGCGAACTCGATAGCCGCGACGCCGATTACCGCTCCGATCAAAGTGGAAACACCACCAAGGATCACGTAAAGCATCGCCTGGGTGGAATAAATAGGGCCCATTAAGGCTGGCCACACGAAACCTTCATGAAAAGCATAAAGACCACCCCCCAAGCCAGCTATAGCGCCGCTCAGAGTGAAAACGATTGCCCTGGTAAGCTGCACTTTATAGCCTAGAAAAGTAATACGCTCCTCTCGGTCCCGAATTCCTGCCAATACCAGTCCAAATTGCGAACGCACCAGAATGCGACAGCCAACATAAGCCGCCACCAAAAAACCTAAGGCAAGGTAGTAAAAGCCCACGCCTTCATACAAAGGCATATCTCCAATTGTCAGTGCCTTAGTTATCGAGACACCATTTTGTCCGCCAAGATAGTACCACGCGCGGGCCAAGCGTTCGCCGGCATAAGATCCGGTCAGCGTGCCAAAAGCAATGAATATTATGCTCGGCGTCCTGCTGCCGCTTAACAGAAACGCAGCCAACAACATGGCCAATACCAATCCGACAGCTACAGCCACTGGCAGGACTATGAAGATCGACGAAATACCCAAATCGCGTGACATCACTGCCACGACATATCCAGCCCCACCAAAAAATAAAGCCTGACCAAAACTCATCAAGCCGGCGTAGCCCCATGCGAGATCAAAACTCAGGCCAAAAAGACTCAGGATCAAAACCTTAGTCGTAAAAACGATCCAGAAGAATGAGTCATCTTCTGACCATACCAAGCCCGACAACAAGGGCATTAAGGCGAACAGCACAAACACTACAAGCTCAATGGTCAGGAGGCGGCTGATACGGCCGTTTGTCCCAGGACGTGCCCCTGCAATTCTATTTAGGATAGTCATTTATTCAAGAACGGGGTCAGGTGAGGGCCGCGACCGCGCGATCAATACGATCACGCGGTCGCGCATTCCTTTATCCACACTCCTTTGGATGCACCTGGTCGGCCTTATCTATAATCTCGTATTTGCCGGCCTTGGCTACTGCAATGTACATGTTCATCTGGCAATGATACGTACCCGGCACTATATTGGACGGACCGCCTGGACCATTAGCGATTTTGGCGTGATCCAATGCCGCGGCGACGCTATCACGGTCTACCGCTCCGGCCTCCTTAACCGCCGCTTCCCACAGCTTGACGCCGCGGTACATTCCAGTTGATCCACTTCCCGCAGTGAACAGAACTTTGTCCTTGTGCGCGTGTATTTTTTGGTACGCTGCTTGAAGTTTTGCACTGAATGGATCGTCAATATTCTGGAAATAATCCAGACAACTGGCCAGCCCTTCCATCTCCTCTGCGGCGTTAAAATTGAGGGCGTTTTCATCGTAATAGACACAGGATAACCGCCCTCCTCTCTTAAGAAAACCGGCTTCATAAAGTTGTTTGATGAAAGGCCCGAGCCCTGGCGGAATGACTGTGTTGAATACCACGTCGATCTTTTCGTCCATAATCCGTTTGACCGTCGCACCGTATTCGACCTGGTCGAGCGGGTAGTATTCCTCTAAAACAACCTCGCCGCCGTTGTCCTCAATTGACTTACGGGCGTATTCATTAAGGACATGTGGCCAAACATAGTTGGCCGAAGGCAAGGCGAAGCGTTTACCGCCGTTGGCGATCAACCATGGGATTAGATCGTCACACTGCTGCGCCGGCGTCGGTCCAGTACAAAAGAGATTAGGCGTACACTCACGACCCTCGTAGAGCTGCGGATAAATGTAAAGGGTGCGACCACGCCCTACTATAACGTCCTTAATAGCGTTACGCATAGAACTAGTAATGCCCCCAAGAACCACATCGACACGGTTGCGCTGGACCAGCTTGCGCACAACGCCGACTGCGATCTGCTCATTTGAGGCAGTATCTTCAAGATACATCTCCAGCGGCCGACCCAAAATACCACCATCAGCATTAATCTGGTCAATGGCTAACTTAGCCACTCTGGAACAAGGAATGCCACCGAATGAGATCGGACCCGTTAGGTCAGTCGCTATGCCGACTTTGATGGGGCCGGCTGCATGGCTCCACTTGGCCGGAAATACCCAACTGCCTATACCAGTCGCTATAGCGCCGGACATCCACATGGCGTTTTGCAACAGGATACGCCGGGAAAATTGCTTATCTGTTAGAGAATATTTTGTATGGTCATTCAAAATTATGCCCTCCATTTTGATAGAAGCCCCGATGGCTTCAGTTTCACCAAAACAATCGCAACAACAAAAACTAGAACATCAGCTAGGATCGGATTCACCATATAAGGCAGCCCCGAAGCCATTGCACCAATGAGAGCGCCACCTACCGCGGATCCCTCGAAGGTGCCGATGCCGCCGAGCATGACGGCCAGAAATCCCTGAATTACGAAACGCAGTCCCATGTCTGCATTAAACATCATTAATGGCGTGATGATGGCGCCCGCTAGTCCCGCTAATGCAGCACCAAAGCCAAAAGTAGCCGCATAAATCCGCGAGGTTGAGATGCCAGACGCGCGCGCAAGCTCAGGGTTTTCCAACGATGCACGAACACGCAGGCCAAAACTTGTCCGATTCAGCAGCAGATAGGATATAGTGACCACGAGTATTGTCATGAGAATTGCAGCAACGCGCCATTTAGACACGCTGATATCACCTACGACAAACATGCCGACGAGCGGTTCCGGCACCCGCAAATACAATCCATCAATCAGGCCCCGCACGGTTTCTCGAATAATAACCCCAATTGCGTAGGTTCCCAGCATCGCAACGATAGGCGCGGCATAGAAGCGACGGATTATCGTGCGCTCCAATACCACTCCAACAATTGCCACCACGAACGGCGCGGCGACAATTCCGAACCAAAGCGGCAGGCCCCAAATATGGAACAAATATAGGGTGTAACCACCCAACAATATAAACTCACCATGAGCAAAGTTAAAGATTCCCATCATGCTGGCAATAACGCCCAAACCCAGCACGACTAAAATCATAATCGACGTATAGCAAAGTACGTTAAAAATAATTTGGAAAGCGCCTTCCATGCGTCGGGAATTCCCTCACTTAATTATTATTTGGTATTAACCGACATTCCCCAGATAGCCTCCTGGTTCGCGGAAATCATACCACCATGCCACCGTCGAGGGAACGCGATCTTTTTCACGGCCGCCTGATAACCTGATTTGGCAGTGTCAGAGCAAATCAGGTTGCTTGTTCGAATTTTTTTTGTGCACGTCCGACAAGAGAACCCGGCTTGTGTTGTTCTGTTTTGTTTGTTCGTGGTTGGCCCCCACTGAGTGGTCCAGTTTGAATGTTAGTGCATGACTGGCCTGGTTGCCATTCGAACGATGGTTTCCGGGGCTGGCGGGCGAGCTAATACATGCAGGAATTAGGTGTTCCTATTTCGGAATCATACCGCACGCGCGCAAATGTCGGCTATGAGTCTTGGGTTCATCCGATCGCCGCTGTTTGGTATTACCCCACCATGCTGTAACCGCCGCTAACGCTCAAAACCTGACCGGTGATGTGGCCGGCGACGGCGTCCGACACCAGGAAGGTCACGGCGTTGGCAATATCCCCGGGGCGACCTACCTTTTTCAGGGGCAGGGAAGCGGCAATCTTTTCGAACTGCTCTGGTGTGAACATGGCATCCTTGTTGGCCCACATGCTGCTCTCGCCGACTTCGTGGTCCTGTTCCGGCACGGTGACGCCGGGACAAACGACATTGCAACGAATGCCATAGCGGCCGTTCTCCTTGGCGATTGTTTTCATGAAGCTGTTGACCGCCGCCTTCATGCCGCCGTAGACGGCCTCGCGGGGCTCGCCCTGGCGGCTGGCGTCCGAACTGATCGAGACAATCGCGCCATGGCCCTGTTTGATCATTGGCTCCAGCGCCGCCCTGGTGCAGTTCAGCACGCCCATGTAGTTGATACTTATAATCTTCTGCCAAAATTCCGGCGTGGTCTGGGTGAAGAACATGAGCTGATCCCAGCCGACGTTGTTTACCAGGACGTCAATGCCAGCGAACTTGTCTAGGGCGGACGACGCCAGCGCTTCGACCTCTTCGAGTTTCGTGACATCGGTTCTGACGAATTGCGCCTTACCGGCGCCGTTCGCGCGCACCTCCGAGAGGACTACCTCGGCCTGCTCGCCATCAAGGTCCGCGATCGTTACGTTGGCACCTTCGGCCGTCAGAGCAAGGGTGATGGCACGCCCGATATTGGACACGCCACCGGTTACGATTACCGACTTTCCCTCGAGTTTGAGATCCATATTCGCCTCCCACGGTATTTTCCAGTTAAGTCTCGTCGATGTCGGATATTGACGCTGCGTCGATCTCGATTTTCCAACGAACGCTGGTTTCTTGGCAAGCCCTTTGCTGCTAGGGTTTTGGTCATAAGAAATCGGCGGTAAGGAGGAAGATCATGAATGGCGACTACCAGGACATTCTGTTCGAGATCGCGGATTATGTCTGCACCATCACCATCAATCGGCCCAAGTCTCTGAATTCCTTCACCGGCGACACCATCGCCGAGCTGGAGGACGCGGTGCTACGTACCTACGACGATCAGAGTGTCGGCGTCGTGGTCTTGACCGGCGCAGGGGAACGTTCCTTCAGCGCCGGCGGCGATGTCAACTGGGAGGCCGATGGCGGTCTCGAGGACACGGAATGGCGGCTCGGGCGCTATATCGTCGATTGCCCCAAGCCGGTGATCGCCCGGGTGCCGGGATATGCCATCGGCGGCGGCAACCACCTGGCCTATGTTTGCGACTTCACGATTGCCGCCGAACATGCCCGCTTCGGTCAGACCGGGCCCCGCGTCGGCTCGCCGGCTAGCGGCTTTCCGGTTTCGCATTCCGCCAATATCCTGGGCCACAAGCGGGCCCGCGAGATGTGGATGCTGACCCGCCAGTACAGCGCCCAGCAGATGCTGGAATGGGGTCTGGTCAACGCCGTCGTTCCAATGGACCAGCTCGACGACGAAGTCGCCAAGTGGTGCCAGGAACTGCTGGCCCTGAGCCCCTCGTGCCTGAAGGTGCTGAAAGCCAGCTTCCGCATCCACATGGAGCCGATTATGGGCGACAGGATGGCCGACATTGTCGATCGCGTGGTGCCCGGTTATCATCAGTCCGGCGAACAGCAGGAAGGCGCGGCTGCCTTCCTGGAGAAGCGCCCGCCCGATTTCAGCCGCTGGCGCTGACGGCAACTCTCGATTAGGGGTGGGGCGAATAGGATCCACGCACGTACCGTCGCCAGGCCATCAGTTTCTCGACGGCTTCGATCCTAGAGCAACCGTGATCAGGCAGCAGGGACCGGCCGGGCACTGCCTCCGCGCACAGCCAGCCCGCGGGCCTCCGAAGCGTCGTACATTGGCCACTCCGCCGCTTGGCCTGCGGTTGACCAAGGATCCGCTGAACGCGCCGATCAACACGCCTTCCTTGACCACCACGCTTGCCCTGGAAGGCCGAATTCACGTCATGACAATAAACGGTCCTGACCTAGCGGAAGGCCTGGCCGCGATGCAGGAACAGAGGCCGCCGAACTGGAAATGAAATTCATCTCCCGGTCATGAGCGTGCCATTTCACCCTTTAGCTTTTCGGCTACGTCCGCGCGCAGCAGATGCTTCTGGGTGAATTCAGGAGTGAAGTGCAACATCTTCCAGCGCTAGAATTGCGCCTGGAGCCCAAACCAAGGAGGTGCTGCCATGAAAGCCTACGTTCATCTGACGTATGAAGAAAGAGATCGCATATCCCTTCTGCGCTCGACAGGGCTCAGCCGGGCCGCGATTGCCCGCGAGATCGGTCGGCCTGCCTGTACTGTGGGCCGGGAGTTGAAGCGCAATTGCAATGGTGATGGTGATGGCGCCTACCGCTCGGTATCGGCGGAGGGCCGTTATTTTGCCCGCCGCCAACGCAGCCGCCGTCTTGACGCCAATCGGGAGCTTGCCGGCTTCGTTGTCGAGCGTCCCGCCGCTTCCGTGGACTAGTTTGTCACCGCCGTTCTCACATCAAGGTCGGCAGGAACGTCACGATCTGCGGAAACGCGATCAGTAGCGCGAGGGTTACCACGTCGAGCAACAGGAACGGCATGATGCCGGCGAACACGTCCTCCAAAGACAGTGGAACCGGCGAGGCGCTGCGGACGACATAGACGTTGAGGCCTACCGGAGGGGTAATCAGGGATATTTCCGCCAGCTTGATCGAGATGACGCCGAGCCAGATCGGATCATAACCGACGCCCGTCATGATGGGAAACATCACCGGCAGGGTCATCACCATGATCGCGATCGGGTCAATCAGCATGCCGAGGATGAGATATATCGCCGCGAAGCTGGCAAGGTACATGAAGGGCGGCAACTGCATCGCCAGCATCGTACTGGAGATGTCGGCGACCAGACCGGTATAGGTCAGCCAGCGCGCGAACAGGATGCCGCCGATGACGATGATGAAGATCGTCGTCGTCGTCACGCCGGCATCCTTGAAAGTTTCGACCATGCCCTTGCGTGTCAGGCGGCGTTTGGCGATCACAATGACGAACGCGCCGAAGGCACCAATCGCGCCGGCATAGGTCGGAATGAACCAGCCGGCATAAATTCCGCCGATCACAAGCGTGAACAGGAAGGTGATACCCCACACGCCATAGAGCGATCCCCATTTCTGGCGGCGGGTGACTTGAATATCGGGTATCGGCGCGATCCTTGGGTTGAGCCGGACCCGCACGTAGATGCCGCCCATATAAATGGCGGCGGACAAGATACCCGGAATCAGACCGGCGACCATAAGCGTGGCAACGGACTGTTCGGTGATGATCGCGTAGATCACCATCAGGATGCTTGGTGGGATCAACGAGGCGAGCGTTCCCGACGCGGCGATACAACCGGCGCTGAGCCGCTTGTCGTAGCCATAGCGCGTCATCTCTGGCATCGCGATGCGCGTGAACACAGCCGCGTTGACAACGGTCGAACCGCATGCCGCGCCAAATGCAGCGGACGCAACCGTCGTCGCCATGGCGAGGCCGCCGGGCAGTCGGCCGAGCCAATTGTGGGCGGCAGTATAGAGATCGGTTGTCAGCCGCGCCTGAGTTGCCAACGAGCCCATGAGAATGAACAACGGGATGACCGCCAGCGTGAAGGAGTTGGTCATCGCGAAGGGGACGGTGGCGAGCTGCGCCAGCGCCGCATAAGTGCCGATGGTCAGCGTCATGCCGAGCAGGCCGCTGAGCCCGAGGGCCACTCCGATATGGATGCCGACCGTCAGGGCGGCGAACAGGAACACCATGACGATGATGCCGGTGGTACCCGGATCGAACAAGATAGGCCCCCTTATTGGTTCTCTTCGATGTCCGGAATGGGTAAATCCGGGATGATCGGCTCCGAACCGCTATAGACATCATCGCGCCGCACGAAATGCCCGATATCGGTAATGAAGTCGAACACCAGGCGAACGATCATGATTGCCGTTCCGGCGACCAGGATGAAGCGGGCCGGGACCAGCGGAAACTCGATCAGTCCGTCGGTCACCTCGCCAATCTGATAGCTGTATTGCGCCTCTCCGACGGCTTGCCAGCACATCAGACCGAAGAACACCAGCGCCGCGATATCAGCCACGATGTCCATCGCCGTCTTACCCCGCGCGGACAGGCGCGTATAAAGTAGTTCGACGCGAATGTGGGAGCGGCGGATCTGGGCATAGGCCAGGGCGCCGAATACGATCAACACCATCGTGCTTTCGGTTAGCTCCCGCGTGCCCGCGATCGGCCGACCGAAGCCCTGTGTCCCGACCACGTCGCCGGTTCCTAGAAAGACCGCCATGAGCATGCCCGCTCCCCCGATCAGCAGCACGATGAGCGCCAGCCGTTCGAGAATTCGGCCTATAACGTTCATGAAATTAGACCTTCAAACAAACTGCAATCGCCCGGCTAGCCGCCGTTGTCCGGCAGCGGTCGCGCGATCGTTAGTTTGGTCGCGCCGGTCAGTTGGCCATCCAGGCGCGCCAGCTCTTGGCGACCTGCTCGGCCTCGGCACCCTTGCCGCGCTTCTTCATGCCCTCGACCCAGCCGGACAGAAGGTCGGGGGCCATGGCCCGCCACTTGTCCATCTCCTTGAACGGTTTGAACACGCCGCCGGCTGCCACGATCTTTTCCTTGGCGGCGTTCTCGTGACCGTCGACAAAGGCGACATACTTGGCCTGGATCTCGTTTGCCGCCGCAGTGAAGACGTCCTGGATGTCCTTCGGCAGCTTGTTCCAGGTTTTGTTTCCGACCACCAACAGATGACCTGCGATCACCATGACGGGACCGCAGCTGTACTTGCCGGGTTCATAGAGACGGTTGGAGAGAATATTGCCGGCGTTCAGGAAGGAATAGTCGAGCGAGCCGCGTTGCAGCGCTTCGTAGACCTGGGTCACGCCGACCGAGACCGGCACCGCGCCGACAGCGCCGTGGATCTTCGGCACATCACCACCGAAGCTGCGGATCTTCTTGCCATTCAGGCCCGCGATCGTATCGCAGCTTGGGTCCTTGCCGGTCAGGTAGTAGACGCCAAGCGGCTGGTGGAACAGGAAATGGACATTTTGCGTATCCAGTTCCTGCTTGAACGAGGGCAGTTCCTTGAAAGAACGGATGGAGATGGCGATCGCCTGCTTCGGATTACTAAACACGAAGGGAATTTGGAACGCCTTGTAGAACGGTAGTTGCTTGGCATAGTAGCCAGGAACAATCGCCGCCATGTCGATGGCGCCGCGCCCAACCAATGCCAGAAGCTCGCCGCCCTTGCCGAGGCCACCGGCGAAGGTCATGTCGATCTTGACGCGGCCATTGGTGTCAGCCTCGACCTTCTTGGCAAAATCCTTCTCGAGCTGCAGGAATGGGCTATTGGATAGATAATGGCCCCATCGCAAAGTGAACTCTGGAGCGGCGTTGGCGGCCCCGGCCGTCATCGAAAGCACCACGGCGGCCAGCGCGCCCTTAAGCAAGGTACGTTTTCTAATAGTCATATCTTCCTCCCAGTGGTTTCAAACCCGTTCGTCTAACAATTCAACGAACGGTCCCCATAATCGACCCCGCGCCGCGTGAGCGCGTCCCATCCACACGACTTCTAGTTTACCCAATTTTGGCACGGCATAGATTTCGATCCTCTCGGCGCCTGCATCGTATCGATCGGCTGCCAGGTCGATTAGGAACCTCTTGGCGTACTTGACGCTCGACCGTGGCTGGATGGCCATCATTTTTGCCCGGACCTTACCTGCTGTCAACGCCCAATGGTGTGTTTGCCTTCGAATTCAAGCACGACCGCGGAGGTGGACCGGGAACCGCCATCACCATTGCGTATGTTGCAAACGCTTAGCTGACGATCACCACCCGACAAGGAATAGGAAACGGTGGCGTCTGCGTGGCGCCGCTTCGTCGACGCCCTTGCTCTCGTACCGCGCTACGCCCTTCGGGCCTTGCGCAAAAACCCGTGGTTTGTCCAGCCCAAGCATATTGACAAGTTGATAGAGGGTATGCACCGGGCCGGCCCGCCGGAATGACCCTTGCCGGATTGTTCGCCGCCGTCAGGGTCAATCGGGAATCTCGATGGTCAGTAGGGGGCCGTGCTGCTGAGCGCCGTAAACGTCGGTGTCCCCGAAGCTGCCGGAAGGTACCAGCCGTGGAACCGTGATCTTGATCGCCATGGCAACATTATATGGAATTATTGAAACCTCATTTTGAGAGACATGGTAAAGCGACGCGATGAGCTCAGGATTGATCACGCCGCTGTCCCGCACGCGCTCATAGGTCGCCACATCCCCGAACATCAGATCCAGGGTGCACAACAATGCGCCGGCATTCTTAGACCGTAAAACGGAGGTCAATTCCGATAGGGCCGCCATTTTATAGGTCCACCATCTCGATGCGGAAGGGCTCCAGAGGGTCGTCGATCTCCATAATATGCCAGAGGTTGAATTCGTAGGTCTCCCCGACGGGGATACCCAACAACCCGTCTGGAAGGTTAAGAACCATTGATTACTTATTGAAATCAGGCCAGATAACAGAAGAAGAATACGCCAAGAAACGTATGGAAATATTGGATCAAATTTGATCAGAACGGCTTACGCTTCACGGTAATGTTCAATTGAGGTAATATTGAGCAAGAAATCAAAATGGGGTTGAACACGCCCGGCACTATCAAATTTTCTAATTGGCAACGCTGAAACGCGATCAAATGGAACTCTAGCCGCCGATGTGGTCGGCCACCAACAACCCACTTCCATCGAGTAGCCCAAGCCGGCCACAGGCCCGTTGCATCATTTCTGGTACCAAGCCCTTCTCAACAGCGCCGATCACGCGGTGACCGGCTCCTGCATGACCTTGTTCCAAAATGTGAATGTGGCTGCAAAGCAGGATCTGGACTGACATCGATCGACGGCGCGACTAAGCTGTCTTCCCAACAGATCATTCCGGAGCAGCCAAATGAAATACCTTATCGTCCACGCACACCATGAGCCGGAGAGTTTTAATGCCGCGCTG
>Ga0187833_10002773_pt1 | contig 18455 bp, 21 predicted proteins | sample ETNtaG_37_FD_167968 | JGI IMG/M metagenome (GOLD analysis project Ga0187833, IMG submission 167968) | Marine microbial and viral communities from oxygen minimum zone, Eastern Pacific Ocean - ETNP2014_SV_400_PacBio MetaG (Illumina Assembly) | ecosystem: Environmental > Aquatic > Marine > Hypoxic...
TATTAGCATGAGTTCTTCTTTTTAATTCCCTAACATCATGTTGATTGTGAGCTAAATTCATGACACCTCTTTGGCTAAACATGACATTAAAATTTAATTCCTGCGATAATTTTTCCCAAATTTTTAATGCATGATCATAAAGTCCAGCGCTAGCATCCCACAAATAATTTGATCTAATAATAGTGGTATTTCTTCCGGTATTTCCTCCACCAATCCACCCTTTTTCAACAACTGCTATATTTTTTAAATTATGTTCCTTTGCGAGATAATATGCTGTGGCCAAACCATGGCCTCCACCACCAACTATTATAACATCATAAGAGTTTTTTGGCTCAGGGTCTCTCCAAACTTTCTGCCAATTTTTATGATAACTAAAAGAATTTTTTATTAAAGAAAAAATCGAGTATTTATTTCTCATTATAGTTTTCGATGAAAATACTTTATAAAATGTAATTATTCAATAAGCAAAAAATAATGTATAAGATTAAAGCAAAATTAATTGAAAATAAGCTAGTATGAAAAATCAAGAAAATGTTAAAACTGTAAAAAATAATTACAAATCCTTTTTTATTAAATTGGCATCAATATCTATTGCAATTGTTATTGTAGTTAATCTTTTATTTAATTTGATATTTGCTGAGAGATTAGAAAAAATTGATAAAATATTAATGCTTGATAAAAGTAAAATCAGAAGCGAATTCAAACATAAACTTAGAAGCGAATTATCCAAAGGTCTTGAAAAGGATAATATGATTGCTGAAGATGACAAAATACTTTTATATAAATTATATTTGAAAATCAAAGAAGAATTTAAAAATTTAGATAAATCCAAACTTTAAATTCATTTTTGCTTATATTTGTTAGTTAAATGGATAAAAAATCTGAAAACTTAATATTTTTTTTCTTAGTTATTTTTTCTATTTATTGCTCTCTCATTCTTGGCATGTCTTGGGATGAACCTTATCATTACGATTTAGGTAAAGATAGATTAAAATATTTATTTTCATTAGGAAAATATGAATATATTTCTCCTTTTTTTTGGTCCAGTAACTCGCCATATTTTCCAGGTTTTTACGATACTCTAGCAGCATTTGTATCTCAAATGATTTCTAGAAAATACGAAGTACAAATACATCATTTAATTAACCTATTTTTTTCTTTTTCTGCAGTACTGGGGATAGCAAAAATTTCAAAAATTATTTTTAATAAAAAAGTTTCTAAAATTGTTTTTCTTGTTTCATTTTTAAATCCAGTTTTTTTTGGACATATGTCAATAAACCCAAAAGATACGATTATTGCTTTTTCCAATATTTGGGCAACTTACTTCATAATTAGATACCTACAAACTCAACATCTTGATGCTAAAAGAAAATATTTTTCAACTTTAATTGGCCTTGCGATGGGTTTTGGAGTTGGAATTCGCCTTATTTTTATAAGCACTCTTTTACCAATAATTACATTAGCTTTTTTAGATATTTTTTTAATAAAAGCCTTCAGCAAAATAAAATTTTCAATTTTTAATTTTTTTAAAGATTTCATAAAAATATTTTTAATTGTTTATTTTATGATGATTATTTTTTGGCCCGAAGTCCATTCAAACATATTTGTTCTACCATTTAAATTTATTTTTGCATCACTAGGAGATGTTACATATGGAAGTTATTGGGGATTGATTAATGGTGAATTTTATAGAACCATAAATACACCGCGATTTTATTTAATGATAAATTTATTTTATAAGCTTCCAGAGTATATTTTGTTTACTTATATAATTTTCATTATCTCAATATTTAGAAACCCAAAATTTTTTGAAGCGCATTTTAAATTATTTAATATAAAGATTTTATATATAATATTTATAATTCTATTCCCTATAATAATTACATTTATTACTTCTCTAAAAATTCATGATGGGTTGAGATATTTTTTATTTTTAATACCTTATTTGAGTATTATTCCCAGCATATTAATATATTATTTAACTTATAATTCAAAAATACTAACAAACAAATTATTTAGTGTGATACTTTTTGTTTCTTTTTTGTATCACTTGTTTGTTTTTTTTTCATTAACTCCATATCAATACACATATCTAAATAAATTTAATGGAAATTTTGAAACTTCATCAGAAAGATTTGAAAATGATTATTGGGGTGTTTCTATAAAAGATCTTACAAAAAAAATTAAATCAAATCATAAATTCCAAAAAGATAAAATATATAAAATAGCATATTGTGGGATTAACTATGCTATTGGGGATTATTATCTAAAAAAAATACCAAATTTTAAATTCGTAAATACTTCAAAAGAAGATGAATATGATTATATATTGATGACCAATAGACATAATGGCAAAAATACTGATAGACCAGAACAAGTAAAAACATGCTTCCAAACATACAAAGGCAAAGATGTTATATTAATAAAAAAAAGAGGGTTGATTTTATCTACATTAAGAAAAAGAAAATAATTTGTTTATAAAAAACTTTTATTGATAAAAATATTATCTTTTGCAACAACATTGCTAAAAAATGATACATTTTTAATATTTTTTTTTTCTAAAAAAAGAAAATTATTTTTATTTAAGAAATTTATTATTTCTTTTTCTTTTTCTAAATAAAAATTTTTATTTTCAGCTATTTCAGTATAGATAATCTTTATTTTTTTTAATGTTTTTTTTGCTCCTAGCAAAACTCTTTTTTCAGAACCTTCAACATCGATTTTAAGTATATCTATTTCATTTATATTATTAATCGAACAATAATTATCAATAGTGTCAGTATTAACTATTAATTTACTAAAATCTTTTATTTTTTTAAATGAAAAAAAACGTAAAAATAATTTTCGAGATCTTACCCAGCTTTTATCATCTTTATAGACGGTATCAAGTGATGAACCTGAACATTCAAAAAAAGTATTGAAGTTGAATTCCTTGGAACTTTTTTCCTCATCAAGAGCTATATTATTAAACTTAAAGTTTCTGTCTTTTAACAAGGTTTTTAAATAAATTTCACTTTTGGGATTTACATCAAAAAGATAAATCATTGCTTGTTTTGATGTTTTTTTCCTTAATTCTTTTAACATATTTAGAGTCCAGTCTCCTCTAAAACATCCAACATCAAATATAACAATCGGTAAATTATTTTTATTTTTTAAAAATTTATTATTTTTAATTAGTAAATTAGCTATTTTTGATTCATTGTGATTACTGATAAAAATGTGCAATAATTTATATATTATATATTCAAGCATTAAAAAATATAAATACTATAATTCTTTTTTACAACCATCTAAAACTTTATTTATAAGGAAAATATTTATCCACTACGTTGAAATGCACGATAATTCGGTTTATAGTTTCTTCAGCTAAATCTTTAAATATTTGGAAGCGTGGGTGAGAGGCTTAAACCAGAAGTTTGCTAAATTTCCGTTGGCGATTGCCAACCGTTGGTTCGAATCCAACCGCTTCCGCCAACCAAGTTAGTAATGAGGCTTATCTTCAAAGAAATTGTGAAGTTTTATTGGTTTTCTATATAACATATACTTGTAAACATTAATATTTCCCAAAACCCTTTGAACATAATTTCGCGTTTCTCTAAATTTTATTAATTCAATCCAATCTACGTAATCAATTATTTTATTTTGCGGATTGCCATTAATTTTATTCCAATAAGCAACTCTTTTGGGTCCGGCATTATAAGCTGCTATTGAAAACGGATAAGATCCTTCATACTGTTCGAGAAGCTCTGCAATATAATATGAACCCAATTTAATATTGTAATTAGGATCTGAAGTTAACTTTTTTTTGCTATAAGGAAGTTTGGCGCGTTTAGCTACAAGCCTAGCTGTATATGTCATTATTTGCATCATACCCCTGGCACCAGCGTAGCTATGTGCACGTGTGTCAAATTCACTTTCTTGTCTAATCATTGCTAGAATAAGTTCTGGAGAAGGCATTTTCTTGTTGTTGATTTTTGAAGGTACATCAATAATTGGAAAGTTTAAATTATTGTGAAATCTTTTTTCATAAGATGCTCCTTTTGCAATCTGTATTGCAAAATCATATCTTCCAATACTGGTTGCTAAATTTCCTGCTAAAATTTCACTTCCTTGGTTGATATTAATAGTAGCCAAATGTTTGAGAATATCTTTAGCATATTTAGTTTTGTTTATTTCGTGAAGTAAAATTACCAATTTTGTTAATTCGTTATCGTCGAATATCTTTTTTTCAATATCACTTGGTATCATCATCTCTCTATCCAAGTGATAATCTTTATCGGGGTAAATTTTTATAAAGGCCAGTTGGCCGTAATAAGTAGTTAGAAATTTAGCTGCTTCTTTAAACCATTTTTCTGAGCTTTCTACGTCATTTAATTTTTCATATGATCTTCCAAGCCAGTAGGCACCCCTTGATAAACTTATGGGATAACCAACATTTGCAAAAAAATTATGAAAATGTTGAGTTGCCAATATAGGATCATCTAAAAAACTTAATGCAATCCAGCCAGACATCCATTCAGCTTCTGCATATTCCGGACCCTCTTTCATTGAATGATTACTCGCAATCTTGTAAGCAAGAGCATATCTTTTTTTATAAATTAAAGCTCTTGATATAATTTCTCTTTCAAACCACCACTTTTCTGGCCTTACTAAAAATTTTGGATCATTTTTGATTTTTAGCAATATCTCCAAAGAAGAGTCAACACGACCTCTCTTTCTTCTCCACTTTAGACGATCGTATAGTAATCCTGAGTCTTTTTTAAATTTACTAGGTACTTTATTAATAGCGTTATCCACACCATAAGATCTACTCATGAGCAATAGTCTTGCATTATATAAAGCTTGATAATCTTTTGGCAAATACCTGAGCATTCTTTTTAAATCCCAGTATTTATTTTCCCAAGCTAACCAATCTGCTCTTTTAATATGATCTTCTGTATTTAAGTATTTTTTTAACTTGTTTTTAAAATATTTGAGATTTTTTTTTGATAATTTTGCAGTGATCCAACCATCTTTTATTAAAGATATTCCTTTTTCATAGTTACCTCTTGATAAATAACTTTGACCTAACATTATTTTTCCATATCCGCTGAAAGGTTCTTTTCCATCAAACAATTTGATTATACGCTTTTCGGAAATGATTTTTGAATATATTTTATGTTCTGATAAATACCTTAGTCTATTAATTCTTGGATAGTTTGGGTTTAAATTAATGAAATTTATATAATCATAAAAATTCGCTTGGTTATTGGGCTCTAATAAGTAAAGCCATTTAACTAGTCTATAAATTGATCTACTTGTAACTTTTTCAGTCAAATTTAGGGCACTAGTCCATCTTTTTTTATCTATTTCAGAAAATATTTTTTTAGCTAATCTAAAATCTTTTTTTGAAAAATATCTAGATTTAATAGCAGTTTTTATTTTTTGCTCTTGGTATGTAACTGGTTTTTTTCTAGGAAAAATTAATTTTTTTTCATCAATTTTTACAATAATTTTTTCTTTTTTCGCAAATTCAGGTTGATCTATTGCTTGATCTTCAGGCTTTTTCATGGGTAATAAATATTTCATTTTCTTAGCTTGCAACTTTATAAGATTGCCGTTTATTGGTTTAATTTTTGGTAGTATCATTTCTTTTTTTGTAAATTCTTCAATTTTTGGCTCTTGTTTTGGAATAATTGTTTCCTCAGCTAACGAGTTTTCTATTAAAAATAATGCAATTATTAAAATAATAAAATCTGTTATCGAAAATTTCGACATATAATTTTAGATGATTTGTTTCAGTAAATTATGTTATAAAGATTTATGTTTAAAGGATCAATTGTAGCAATAATTACACCATTCAAAAATGGTATATTAGATGAAGAAACCTATATATCCTTGATCCATTATCACCTCAAAAATCAGACCTCTGGTATCGTGCCAGCTGGAACAACTGGGGAGTCTCCAACTTTGAATAGCAATGAACATAAAAGAGTTATTGAACTATGTGTAAGGGAATGCAAAAACAAGATTCCTGTGATAGCTGGTACTGGTTCAAATTCAACTGAGGAGGCTATATTATTAACCAAGTATGCAGAAAAAGTAGGAGCAAATGCAGCATTAGTAGTTACACCTTATTATAATAAACCCACACAAGAAGGTTTATATTGCCATTACAAAGCTATCAATGACGAATGCGATATACCCATAATTATATACAATATTCCGTCAAGATCAGTAGTCGATATGTCAGTAGATACAATGGCAAAACTTTTTGAATTAAAAAATATAATTGGAGTAAAAGATGCAACAGCAAATTTGGATCGTGTTAGTGAACAAAGGAGAAAAATTGGAAATGATTTTATTCAACTTTCTGGAGAAGATGGTACAGCATTAGAATTTAATTTGAGAGGAGGAAGAGGATGTATTTCAGTAACCGCAAATATTGCACCTAAGCTTTGTTCAGAATTTCAAGAAGCTTCTTTGGCGATAAATAACGATAATCTTTTAGCAAAGGCAAAGGAAATTAACAATCAATTAATGCCTCTTCATAATTCTCTTTTTATAGAAAGTAATCCTAGTCCAGTTAAATATGCAGCAAATCTATTAAAACTTTGTTCAGATGAAGTTAGACTTCCTCTAGTAAGGGTAGCTTCAGAGACAAAGGAAAAAATTAAATCTGCAATGCAACATGCAAATTTAATTTAATTCATGAAAGACAAAACCAATAAAGGTTTAAAAGTTATTTGTTTAAATAGAAAAGCAAGGTTTAATTATTTTTTTAGTGAAGTTTTAGAAGCAGGAATTGTTTTAAAAGGATCTGAGGTAAAATCAATAAGGAAAGGCAAAGTTAATATAGCAGATTCATATGCGGCAGATAAAGGGGGAGAAATTATTTTAATTAATTCTCACATCTCTTCTTATAAGGAATCTAGCTATAACGATCATCATCCAACTAATGATAGAAAGCTTTTATTAAAGAAAAGAGAGGTAAATAAACTAATTGGAAAAATTAATAGAGAAGGTTTTACAATTATTCCCACAAAAATGTATTTTAAGAAGGGAAAAGTAAAGATTGAAATTGCAGTTGCTAAGGGTAGAAAGCAATATGACAAAAGACAAGTTAAAAAACAAAGAGAATGGAATAGAGAAAAATCTAGATTTTTTAGGAAAACAAGCTGATTTGAAATGATTTTTCTCGGACTGGGATCAAATTTACCATCTAAATATGGAGATAGATTTACAAATATAGACTTAGCAATTTCAAGTCTTGAAGAATATGAAATTAATGTAATTAAAAAATCTAGTTTTTATCAAACTCCTTCTTATCCAAACAAAAAAAATCCTAAATTTATTAATGTCGTTATTTTAGTCGAAACCTCTTTGTCATTAACTGATTTAATGTCAATAATAATTTTTGTAGAAAAAAAGTTGGAGAGGAAAAGAGGTAAAAAAAATGATCCACGCACATGTGATATAGATATCATTGACTATAATTCCCAAATTCTAAATTTAAAATATAATGGTTCAGACCTTACAGTTCCACATAAAGAAATCAGTTCAAGAAATTTTGTATTATTCCCTTTATATGAAATATCCCCAACATGGAAACATCCAAAAACAAAAGAGATTATTAGTGTTCTGCTGCAAAAGCTTAATGAAGAGGATAAGAACTCTATATTAAAAATAGAGAAAAATTGATATTATAATTAAATGATTAATCAAGAAGATTTAATTAATAAAGTAAAGACTTATAATAAATTTCTAAATCCAGATACTTTGTTAAAGGCGTATAACTTTGCTCTGAAAGCGCATGCAAACCAACAAAGAAATTCAGGTGATCCTTACTTAATACATCCTGTTGCTGTTGCAAATATATTGACAGATCTTAAATTAGATAGTGCAACTATAGCTACTGGTCTTCTACACGATACAATTGAGGATACTAAAGCTACTTACGAAACTGTTAAAGATGAGTTTGGTAAAGAAGTCGCAGATTTAGTTGAGGGCGTTACTAAAATTACTAAACTTGAAGATAAAGCTACAAAGAATTCTAAAGCGGAAAATTTTAGAAAATTAATATTAGCAACCGCTAAAGATATTAGGGTGTTGCTTGTTAAAGTTGCAGATAGATTACATAACATGAGAACTATTGAAGGTTTTAAAGATGTTGAGAAGAGAAAGCATATTGCAAAAGAAACTATGGAAATTTATGCCCCGTTAACAGACAGAATGGGAATGAATAGAATCAGAGATGAATTAGAAGATATTTCTTTTAAAATATTAAATCCAGAAGCGAGAGAGTTAATCACTGAAAAATTAGAACTTAAAAAAAAAAATAGAAAAAATGTATTTAAAGAAATTTCAGGAGAGTTTATTAATATATTAAAAGAAAATGGTATTAATGTAAGAATAACTGGAAGAGAAAAATCACCATTTTCAATTTGGAGAAAGGTTCAAAAGAAAAGAACTTCTCTAGAACAAATTTCTGATATCATTGGGTTTAGAGTAATAACGAATAGTGTTGGCGAATGTTACAAAACTTTGGGTGTTTTTCATAGTAGATGGCAAGCAATCCCTGGTAGATTTAAAGATTACATTTCTACTCCAAAAATAAACAATTATAAATCGATACATACCTCTATTATTGGTCCCAAAGGACAGCGTACTGAAATCCAAATTAGAACTAAATATATGCACGAATTTGCGCAACGAGGAATTGCATCTCATTGGAAATATAAATCGTCAGAAAAATTTAATTTATTAACTTTAAGAGAATATGATTGGTTAGGTGATTTGGTTGAAATTATTGATCAAGGAGCAAGTCCAGAACATTATTACGAATACACAAAACTCCAAATGTTTCAAGACAACGTATTTTGTTTTACTCCAAAAGGATCAGTAATAAAACTTCCCAAAAATGCTACGCCAATTGATTTTGCTTATGCTGTACATACTCAAATTGGAGACACTGCTATCAGATGTGAAATAAATGGCAAAGAAAGTCCATTACAAAGTTTATTACATAACGGGGATGTAATAAAAATAATTACTTCTAGTAGCGAATCCCCATCTCTACATTGGCTAAGTTCAGCAAAAACAGGTAAAGCTCGAGCTGCTATAAAAAGATATTGGCAAGACAAAGAACTAAAAAGGAAAAAAATCAAAAGGTATAATAGTACTTTGTGGATATCATTACCAGATGAACCAGGTAAATTGGGAGAAGTTACTTCATTAATTGGTATGAATAAAGGAAATATAACTAGTGTAGAAATGACAGAAAAAAAAGCAAATCATATAGATTTTATGTTTGATATACAAATAGATGATTTAAAAGACTTTACAAAACTTATAAGCGAGTTAAAACAAAAAGAATTTAAATTTAGAATTATAAGGCATAAAAAAAAACATGCTTTCTTACAAAAATTCTTTAAACGTTTTAAAAAAAACTAGAGCGTTATTAGAAGGTCACTTCATTCTTTCTTCAGGCTTGCATAGTAATAGATATGTCCAATGTGCAAAACTTCTAAGTAATCCGAATAGAGCTTCTAAAATATGTACTTCCTTAGCAGAAAAAATAGAAAAATTTTTTCCTTCGATTGATTTGATTTTATCTCCAGCTCTAGGTGGAATAATAATAGGTTATGAAATAGCAAAAATATTAAATAAAGAGGCAATATTTTCTGAAAGAGATGAAGGCAAGTTCAAGTTAAGAAGAGGCTTCACAATAAAAAAGAATGCAAAAGTATTAATTGTGGAGGATGTTATAACTACAGGCAAATCTATTTTGGAATGCGCAAAATTAGTTAAAAAAGCCGATGCTAAAATTTTGGGATTTGCTTGTATTATTGATAGATCAAATAAAAAAAGCCTGTTAATAAAAAAAAGTAAAATAATTTCCCAAATAAAACTTTCAATACCGACTTACAAAAGAAACACTCTACCTTCCTTTTTAAAAAAAATACCTACTACTAAACCAGGGAGTAATTTCTAAAATAAAAATGATTAGATTGGGTGTTAATATTGATCATGTTGCTACTGTGCGCAATGCTAGAGGTGAAAATTACCCCGATCCCTATAAAGCTGCTCAAATAGCAAAAAGATCAGGTGCAAGCTCTATTACTGTTCACTTAAGAGAAGATAGAAGACATATTACAGATAAAGATTTATTCAAAATTGTAAAATTAAAAAATATTCGAGTCAATTTAGAAATGGCACCAACAGAAGAAATGCTGAAAATTGCATTAAAATCAAAGCCAAGTTTTGTTTGCATAGTTCCTGAGAAAAGAGAAGAACTTACTACTGAGGGAGGCCTGAATCTTGGTAAAAATATTTCAAGAATTAAGAAGATAATTTATTATCTTAAAAAAAAGAGAATACGTACTAGCTTATTTATTGAACCTAAAATTCGAGATATCAAAAAAACCAAAGAATTAGGTGCGGACTGTATCGAATTACATACTGGCAGATTTTGTAACTTGTTTAATTCAAATAAAAAATTTTTGAATGAATTTATCAGAATTAAAAATAGCGCTCAATACGCAAATAAAATTGGTTTAGAAGTTCATGCGGGCCATGGTTTAACTTATCAATCAGCCAAAATAATCAAAAAAATTAAAAATATTAAAGAATTTAATATCGGCCATTTTATAATTAGTGAAGCAATTTTTATTAGCTTAAAACAAACAATTTTGAATTTTAAAAAGGTTTTGAAATAATGCCTATTTTAGGAACAGGTATAGACATAGTCGAAAATTATAGATTAATAAAAATATCAAATAAAAAAAAAATATTTACTATTAATGAAATTGCATACTGTGAAAAAAAATCAAACACAACCAGTTGTTACTCTAAAAGATTTGCTGCGAAAGAAGCTTTTGTTAAAGCTTTAGGCATTGGTTTTAATAAAAATATTAATTTTAAAGATATCGAAGTATTAAATAACTCTTATGGAAAACCATATATATTAATTAACAAAAAAATTGCAAATATAATCAAAACTCTTTTTAAAGTAAAAAAATTTAATATATTGTTGTCTATTTCTGATGAAAAAAAATATTCTGTTGCTATTGTTATAATTTCAAAATAATGAAAATTAACAAAAAATTTTTTTATGATAATCTAACTACAATTTTTTATGCTTTAATTATTGCGATAATTATAAGATCACTTTTATTTCAACCATTTTATATTCCATCTTCTTCCATGGAACCTACTTTGGTAGTTGGTGATAGGTTGTTTGTTTCAAAATATGCATATGGTTATAGCAAACATTCATTTCCATTTAGCCCAGACTTCTCAAATAATAGATTTTTTTTTAAGAAACCAAAAAGAGGTGAAATCATCGTCTTTAAAACGCCCACCGATAATAGAACCGATTATATCAAAAGATTGATTGGCTTACCTGGGGATGAGATTCAATTTATTAATGGTGAATTATATTTGAACAGTAATCAAGTAGTAAAAACAAAAAAAAATATTAATAATTTAAAGATTTTTTGTGGAAAAGAAATAATAAATGTAGTTGCGTTCGATGAAAAATTGCCAAATGGACATTCTTATACAGCAGTTTATAAAAAGGAAGGTAGTTTTAAAAACTCTGATAAATATATAGTCCCAAAGGATCATTATTTTTTTTTAGGTGACAATAGAGATTGTTCAAAAGATAGCAGATATCTAAATAGCGTAGGCTACGTTAGTAAATTAAATTTAGTAGGCAAAGCAAAAATAATTTTTTTTTCAAGTGATAAAAATAAAGGAAATATATTCCAAATATGGAAATGGTTCAAAATTATTCGTTGGAATAAATTTTTTGATAAAATTAATTAATAATGTATAATCAAAAAAAACTAGAAGATAAAATAAATATCAAATTTAATAATAAAAAATTATTATCCCTGTCATTAGTTCATAAAAGTTATGATCTTCTTTCGAATAACGAAAAGTTAGAATTTCTCGGTGATAGGGTTTTGGGATTAGTTTTATCAAAAAAGTTGTTTAATTTATATCCGCATGAATCCGAAGGTAGTTTAGATAAGAGATTTGCTTCATTGGTGAATCGTAAAACTTGTTTAAAAATTAGCAAAATTTTAGAATTAGAAAAGTTTCTCGTTTTAGGAAATGCTTATAAAAAGAAATTGAAAATAGAAGACAAAATATTAAGTGATGCATCTGAGGCATTGATTGGTGCTATATATCTCGATTCGGGTTATAAAATTGCAGAAAGCTTTATTTTAAAATTTTGGAATGAAGAGATTATTAACTCAGTTAAATTAAAGATTGATTCCAAGACCAAACTACAGGAATATTCGCTTAAATTTTTTAAAAAATTACCAACCTATAAAATAATAACCCGCAAAGGTCCACAGCACAATCCTTCCTATAAAATTTCTGTAAAAACTAATAATTCAAAAACTTTTTATGGTATTGGAAATTCTAAAAAAATAGCTGAACATGATGCTGCAGCAAAACTTATTAAAAATTTGAAAATAAAATAGATTATGCAGTGGAAAGACGAAGGTTATTTATTATCAAAAAATAATTATGGGGAAAATTCAGTCATTATTGATGTTTTTACATTAAATCACGGCAAATGTTCAGGAATAGTTTACGGAGGTACATCGAAAAAAATAAAAAATTATTTACAACTAGGAAATAAAATTCATGTAACTCTAAAAACAAAAAACAATAGCATGATAGGTTATTTTAAAATTGAAATTATTGATCCAATAAGCCCCCTTTTTTTTGACGAAAACAAAAAATTAAATTGTTTATTTTCATCACTTAATCTTTTAAAAACACTACTTCCAGATTTGCAAAATTATAATTCAGTTTATATTTTGTTTTCTAATTTTTTAAATAAGCTAATGTTTGCTAAGAATTGGATTATTCATTACATTTTTTGGGAAATAAATCTTCTTAAAGAAATAGGCTATGATATGAATCTGTCATCTAGCTCAATTTTAGAAACAAATTCTGAAAAGACCATGATTACAGTTAATATAGATAATGATAAAATAGATATTCCAAGTTTTATGGTTAAAAGAGAATTTGAAAACATTGATAAGCATTCCATATTTTATGCCTTGAAATTTATTGGAAAATTTCTAGAAACAAACATCCTAATTCCAAATAATTTAAATTATCCTAGATCTAGAAAAAACTTGGAAAACTATTTTAGATAATGGAAGAGCACAAAAAAAGATCAATTTTAAAAACTTTAACATGGCGCATCACAGCCTCCCTAGACACTTTTGTCATTGCTTGGATAATTACTGGTGATTGGAGAATGGGAGGTTCTATTGCTGGAATAGAAGTAATAACGAAAATGTTTTTTTATTATTTTCATGAAAGAATTTGGAATAAAATTAAATGGGGTAAAAAAAAATGGTGGTGGCTATCTTAACTTTTGGGCAATGTAATCTGCAAAATATGTCACTATCGCATTGGCTCCCGCTCTTTTAAACGACATTAAGCTTTCTTCGATTGCATCCTCTGATATTATTTTTCTCTTAATACCATTTTTAATTAAACTATATTCTCCAGATACTTGATATGCAAATATAGGTATTTTGAAGGTGTCGCTCAATAATTTAATTACATCAAGATAAGGCATTCCCGGTTTGACCATAACAAAATCAGCACCTTCTTTAATGTCAAGAGCAACTTCCCTTAATGCTTCTTTTTGGTTATAAAAATTCATCTGATAATTTTTTTTATCACTTTTTAGGTTTTTTTTAGATCCCACGGCATCTCTAAATGGACCATAAAAATTTGATGCATATTTAACAGCATAAGATAAAATTTGAACTAATTTGAAATTATTCTTATCTAAGGCTTTTCTTATTTTCCCTATTCTTCCATCCATCATGTCAGATGGGGCTATGACATCACATCCCATTTCAGCAAGCAATAAAGCTTGCTTGACCAAAATTTCAACTGTTTCATCATTCTGAACGTAGCCTTTTTTTAATATGCCATCGTGACCATGTGAAGTATAAGGATCTAAGGCTACATCACACATAACTCCAATATCTGATTTGAACTTTTTTTTGATAAGTCTTAAAGCTTTACATACCAAGTTATTTTCATTTAATGCTTCCGATCCATCTTTGTTCTTATTTGCAACTCGTGTATGTGGAAATAATGCTAAAAGAGGCAATTTAAGATTAAGTGCTTTCTCAACAATTTTTTCTATTTTATCTATTGAATAGCGACATACACCTGGCATAGTAGAAATTTGATTCTTTTGATTTTTACCATCTGTTAAAAATATTGGCCAAATTAAATCGTTAGATAATAAACTGTTTTCACTTACAAGACGTCTTGACCACTCGCTTTTTCTATTTCTCCTTAGTCTTGTCCCTGGGTATGATCCAATAAGTTTCATTTTTCTAGTTATTAGTCATTATTTTATTATAATTAATGCGACAAAGTAATGTATATTATTATCTTATATAAGTATTTAACAAGTATCACAATGTATTCAATGATTGAGAAGAAAATACAATCCTTTTGCTGCATGTGTTTTAAATTATAAATTTAACTAAGAATATTTGCTTGAGAAAAATTTTAATCGCATCCGATCATGCAGGTTTTAAGCTTAAAGGAATTATTAAAAAGCACCTGTCAAAGAAAAAATTAAAGATTATAGATCTGGGCCCTTTTAAATTAATAAAGGTTGATTATCCAGATTATGCTCATAAATTATCTAAAAAAATTAATCTTAATATTAAATTAACAGGCATCCTTGTTTGTGGATCTGGTATAGGTATGGAAATGACCGCAAATAGATATAAAAATGTAAGAGCAGCTCTATGTTATGATCAAAAATCTGCTAAATTATCTAGGTTGCATAACAATGCAAATGTTATTTCGCTTGGTGCAAGATTGACAAAAAAAAATATTGCACTTAAATGTATAAATATTTTTCTTAATACAAAATTTAAAGGTGGAAGACACGCAAAAAGAATTAAAAAAATATAAATTTTAGTAACTAAAATGGATAAATATATTTCTAATGATTATAAAAATTTCTTTGATAACGATTTGTCATCAGCTGATCCAGAATTATTTAATTCTATAAAACTTGAACTTGAAAGACAGCAGGAGCACATTGAACTAATTGCTTCAGAAAATATTGTTTCAAAAGCTGTTCTGGATGCCCAAGGTTCAATAATGACAAATAAATATGCCGAAGGCTATCCATCTAAAAGATACTATGGCGGATGTGAATTTGTCGATAAAGCGGAAGATCTTGCTATCGAAAGAGTAAAAAAACTATTTAATTGCAAGTATGCAAATGTACAACCTCATTCTGGTGCTCAGGCCAATGGAGCTGTATACCTTGCGCTTTTAAAACCTGGTGACACAATACTTGGTATGAGTTTAAACTCAGGGGGTCATTTAACTCATGGATCAAAAGTTTCTCTTTCAGGAAAATGGTTAAATTCATTTCATTATGACGTAAATAAAGAAAACGGACTTATTGACTTTAATCAAGTTGAAAAATTAGCAAAGGAGCATAAACCAAAACTTATTATTGCTGGTGGCAGCGCTTATTCTAGAATAATCGATTTTGAAAAATTTCGCGTAATAGCAAATAATGTAAAAGCATATCTTATGGTTGATATGGCCCATTTTGCAGGGTTAGTTGCAGGGAATGCCTATCCAAATCCAATTGACTATGCGGATATTGTTACATCAACAACACATAAAGTACTAAGAGGTGGAAGAGGTGGAATTATTTTAACTAATAATGAAGACATGATTAAAAAAATCAATTCCGCAGTTTTTCCTGGCTACCAAGGAGGTCCTTTAATGCACATTATTGCTGCAAAAGCAGTTTGTTTTCAAGAAGCTCTTCAAGACAATTTTAAGACTTATATTAAATCGGTAATTGATAATGCAAAAGTTTTATCAGAAACATTGATGAATAACAGTTTTAAAATATTTTCCGGAGGTACCGATACACACCTAATGTTAGTTGACCTAAGACCGTACAATGTTACTGGAAAAGATGCTGAATCTAGCTTAGGAAGGGCAAATATTACATGTAATAAAAATGGAATTCCTTTTGATACAGAAAAAATGACAATAACATCTGGAATTAGATTGGGCACACAGGCAGCTACAACAAGAGGTTTTGGTATAAATGAGTTTAAGAAGGTGGGGGAGTTAATAACAAAAGTTATAGTAGGTTTGTCAAAAAATCCAAATAATAACAACAAAATTGAAAAAGAAGTAAAGGAAGAAGTAATAAAACTTTGTGCTTCATTTCCTATATATAATCATTTAAAAAGTAATTAATTATGCTCTGCCCATTTTGTAAAACTGGTGATACTTCGGTCGTTGACTCTAGGCCTACTGAAGATGGCGCAGTAATAAGAAGGCGAAGAACATGTAGTTGTAGTGAAAGGTTTACAACGTTTGAAAGAGTCCAATATAGAGAATTAACGGTCGTTAAAAAGAATGGAAGAAAATCTATTTTTGATAGAGATAAATTATCGAAATCAATATACATTGCTCTTAAAAAAAGACCCATTGACACTGATACTGTTGAGAAATTTATATCAAGGATATCAAGAAATTTAGAAGAGATGGGTCAAAGCGAAATTGCTTCAAACGTTATAGGAAAAATGGTTATGGATGGCCTTAAAGACCTTGACCCTGTTGCATATGTTAGGTTCGCTTCAGTCTACAGAAATTTTAAGGAAGTAAAAGATTTCGAGCAATTTGTGGACAAATTGGATGTCTCCAAAAAAACACAGAACTAATACAAAGCACAAATATTTTATTAAACTTGCTTACAATCAAGCAGGCAAGATATTAGGAAATACAGGTGAAAACCCTGCTGTTGGCTGTGTAATTGTTAAGAATAATAAATTAATTAGTTTAGCACATACTAATTTTAATGGACGACCACATGCTGAAAGAATAGCTTTATTAAATAAAAAAATAAACTTTAAAGGTTCATTGCTATACTCAACCCTTGAACCCTGCAGTCACTATGGAAAAACATTTCCGTGTACTGATATTATTAAAAGAAAAAAAATCAAATCAGTATATTTTTCAATATTTGATCCTGATGAGAGAAGTTTTGGAAAAGCACAAAAAATTTTAAATAAATATAATATTAAAACTTTCGGAAACGTTCATAAATCTGTAGGTGATAACTTCTACAAAGATTTCTACATAAAGAAAAAGACTAGCAATATTTTTATTTCATCAAAACTAGCCACCTCAAAAGATTTGTTTATTTCCGATAAGTACAACAAAAGAATAACAAATAATTATTCAAGAGGAAGGGTACATTTATTGCGTGCAAATCATGATTCTATTTTAACTACTTCAAAAACTATTTTGAAAGATGATTCAATGTTAAATTGTCGAATTGACGGATTACAAAGGTGCTCACCAAAGAGATTTGTTCTTGATAAGAACCTAACCATTCCTATAACATCAAAAATAATTAGAACAGCTAATATAATATCGACATATGTCTTTTATAACTTAATTGATAATAAAAAATTAAAAAAACTAAATCAGTTTAAAGTTAAAACAATAAGAATCGATCTAAAAAACAAACATTTAGATTTTGACAAAATCATCCTTTTTTTAAGAAACAAAGGATTTTATAGAGTCTTTGTGGAAGCTGGAATTAAATTTAATAATTTTTTGCTTGATAATAACTACATAAACGATTTTTATCATTTTTACTCAGATCAATTACTTGTAAATAAAGGTTTCCATAATGCAAAATTTTTTTTTAATAAAATGAATGAGATAAAACGACACAAAAGAAAAATTAAAATCAATTTGTTTCAAGATAAATTGCTAAAATATTCGTTAAAATAATGTTTACTGGAATAATAAAAAAAACAGGAATTATTAAAAAAATTATATCTATTAAAAAAGAAATTAAAATAGGAGTAAAAAGTAACCTAAAACTAACAAATGAAGATTTGGGATCATCAATTAATTGCTCTGGAGTTTGTTTGACTCTCGAAAAAATTCACAAGGGACTGTATTTTTTTCATCTAACCAGAGAAACTCTAAGGGTTAGTAATTTTAAATATATCAAGTTAAATCAAATTATAAATCTAGAAAAATCTCTTAAGTTTGGAAATGAAATTTCAGGACATTTTGTTCAGGGACACATTGATACTATTTCAAAACTTAAAAAAAACTGTATATATGGAAAATCCTGGTATTTATATTTTTCAATAAATAAAAGTCTTAAAAAATTTTTAAATTATAAAAACTCTGTTGCAATAAATGGAGTCTCATTAACAGTTGCAAAGGTATTTACAAATAGTTTTTTGGTTGTGGTAATTCCTCACACATTAAAGTTGACAAATTTAAAAAATATTAAAAATAATGATATTGTTAATATAGAAATTGATATCATTGCGAAATATATAAAAAACTTAAAAAAATAAATATGTTTACACCAATTACCAAAATCATAAAGGATG
>Ga0187833_10002774_pt1 | contig 18437 bp, 15 predicted proteins | sample ETNtaG_37_FD_167968 | JGI IMG/M metagenome (GOLD analysis project Ga0187833, IMG submission 167968) | Marine microbial and viral communities from oxygen minimum zone, Eastern Pacific Ocean - ETNP2014_SV_400_PacBio MetaG (Illumina Assembly) | ecosystem: Environmental > Aquatic > Marine > Hypoxic...
ACCATCTCCTAAATATCCAAAATAAAGTGTTCCAATAATATTAAACAATCCAATGAATGCTAAAGCCCAACCGCCAACCCAAAAGGGAAGATTCTCATCTTCGATAAAAGCAGGCAAATGAACAGCTACAAATGTAACATGGAAGCCGCACACAAAAAAACCCAAAGTTAAAAGATTAAAACTTTTGGTTTGGAAAGCTTCTTTAAGCGCTTCCCTTACTGTTTGTCTGCTCCCAGCTTTTGATGATTCAGATTTTTCTGAAAAATTAAGAGCAAAGGAAAAAATTATCATGATTGCAGCAAAAAAAGATAAATACACAAGTGATTGTGACCAAGAAACTAATTCAATTAAATAACCAGTAAAAGGAACCACTGCAAATTGTCCAAAAGATCCGGCTGCCATCACTATGCCAAGAGATAGTGTTCTATTTTCAACTTTAACTGACCTTCCCACAGCGCCTAAGACAACCGCTGTTCCGCAACCTGCTGAGCCTAAACCGCAAAGGGCTTGCGCTCCTATAACATCAAAAGAAGTTTGAAGGTTGGCCATCCATGCTAAGCCTAGTATTACTAACGTTATGCCAAGCAAAGAAGCTTTTCCTGATCCAAATTTATCTGAAAGTGCTCCGAACAAAGGGGATCCAATACCAATCATGAGCACTTGTAAGGCTGCAGCAAAACCAAAGACCTCTCTTCCAGTATTCAAGTGGTCTGTAATAGGAAGAAGGTACAAACCAAATGAATGTCGTATTCCAAAAGAAATAAGCAACAAAACTCCGCCGCCAATTATAACGATAATTGGTATTAGTTTTTGATCAATTGGTTTTTTCATCTAATTATTCCCAAGCAGTATTCAATTGCTTTTTGAAGTCTAATATTTTCAAAAAAATACATATAGGTAGCAGCCATTACAAACAATGAAACAATAATGGTTCTTAACACCCATATAAATTTTTTGTACGAAATTCTCTTTACAGTGCTTTTTCCCCTAGCATTTTTATTAGTGAAATATAATGTGATTTCAATCCATGCCCAACATAATGAGAGAGCAATGGTTGCAATAATGATAGCCATAATTGAATATTCAACTATATAACAAAAAAAAAATTAATTATGTTTAAATTTTTTATTAGTAAGAAATGGTTTCTCTGGGCATATTTAGGAGCATTTGTAATTTTAACATCGTTATGGGTTTCAGTACAAATTGATGTAAAAATAAATGAATGGTTTGGTGAGTTCTACGATATGATTCAAAAAGCATTAGGTACTCCAAATGCTATTACCATGGATGAATATATGGGGGGTTTGTTAAGTTTCGGAAAACTTGCAGCTATGTGGATTGTGTTAGGCCTTGCTACATCATTTCTAACAGCGCACTTTTTATTTAGATGGCGAACGTCAATGGTTGAATGGTATCATAGTGTATTTGACAAAGCGCGTACAATTGAAGGTGCGAGCCAAAGAGTGCAAGAAGATACGATTAAGTTTAGTCGAATTCTTGAAAGTCTTGGAACTAGTTTTATAGAATCCATAATGGTACTAATTGAATTCTTTCCATTGTTAATGGGATTATCAATAGGCATTCCAATATTATGGTTTGGTGATTGGGAATATTCTTTAGTAGCAGGTGCTTTTCTTTGGGCGGTAGGCGGAACTATATTAATGATGATATTGGCTTACTTGTTAAGGCTCGTAGGTATTGAATACGACTTGCAAAAGAGAGAAGCCGCATATCGCAAAATACTTGTTATAGCAGAAGACGATGGGACTGTAAGACCAAAAACACTGGAAGAATTATTTGATGGCGTAAGAAAAATTAATTACAAAAGTTATCTGCGATATCTTTATTTTAATATAGGCAGGCTGGCCTATCTGCAAGCAAATGTGTTGGTTGGATATATTTTATTAGCCCCTGCCATTGTTGCAGGAGTGATGACTCTTGGCGTTATGCAACAAATACTAAGGGCTTTTGGTAGAGTTGAGGGATCGCTTCAATATTTGTTTAAGGCTTGGCCAACTATTATTGAATTGGCAAGTGTATATAGGCGTCTAAGGGAATTTGAAAAGCAAATAAAAATTAAACAGATGGAAGCTTTGGAAAGGTAATATACTTATATAAAATGATATTTTTACTTTTTATTTTTATCCCTATAATTGAAATTTCTATCTTTATCACCATTGGAAATAACATTGGCTTATTAAATACGGTCGCTATAATTTTGCTTACAGCCGTAATTGGAATCTATTTTGTTCGAAGGCAGGGTATCAGTTTGCTCTTTAGTGCAAGGCAGAAAATGTCTGAAGACGTCATGCCTGCAGAAGAAATCAAGGGAGGGATTTTTTTATTAATTTCAGGACTGCTGTTAATAACTCCTGGTTTTTTCACTGATTGCATAGGTTTTTCAATGTTCTTAAAGCCAGTGCAAGACTTTATATCACAAAAGGCACGGGATTATTTTCGTTCACGCACTAGGGAGTAATTCCTTAATTTTTTTTATCTGTGTCAGTAGACTGATAACTGTTTTATGACTGCCAGGATCGGAAATTACGGTTAAAGGAGGATTGATCCTATTCCATTCTTCTTCATTGTTTTTAACGGATAAAAAGGCTTTAAGCGCGCTTATGGGCTCATGAGTAAACAAGGTTTCTCTGATCTGGACTTGCAGTTTTTGAAGTGACTGGAAGTTTTCTACTATCATCTCTTCTTTATAATTATTCATAATGTAGCTTAGAAGTTTTCCTGAAATGTTGGATGTGGCAGTTATCGCTCCCGCTCCGCCATGCTTGCGAACTTTAAACGCTAAACTGTCGGAACCAGAAAAAAGGGAGAATCCATGAAAATATTTTGTAATTTTCAACATATTATCAAGATCGCCGCTTGAATCTTTCATACCCACTACATTGTCAGGAAATAATTTAATTAACTGCTCAATAATTTCAAAGCCAATAGAAACACCTGATGCTTGAGGTATGTTATATAGGATGTATTTCAAATCACTTTCCCCCACTTCCTCAATCACTCGTTTATAAAATTCCACAACACCTTCATTAGAAACGTTTTTGTAATAAAAAGCTGGTAAGACTAATACGGCTTTTACTTTTAATTTTGCAATCGCTTTGGAGTACAAAACCGTATCACTGACAGAGCACAGGCCCGTGCCGGGAATCAGCTTGTCTGGGCCAATATTGTTATCAATTAAATAATTAACAGCCTCTATTTTTTCATTCACGTTAAATGAGTTTGCCTCTCCTGTTGTTCCAAATATTCCAAGGCCGTCAAGACCCTCTGATAACAAATTGTTGCAATGCTCCAAAAACAATTTCCTATTAATGGAATAATCACTATTGAGAGGGGTTAGAGCTGCGCAATATGTACCGTGTATTTTATGCATAAACCGCTAATAAAGTAATACTTAAAGAAATTCCATATCTTGTAATCATTATTTTAATCAAAAATCTGTTTTACAAGCTCTTTTCCAGTTTTCAAAGGTTGGGGATTTTTTGCACTAAAATAATTTTCTAAAAAAGACAGGTAGGTGTTGTAGTCATTAAGTATCTTTAGTGTTTTATCCTTATTCTCATCCTCGTTATCTTCTAAATTTGATAGTTCAGTATCTGTTTGCGTCATTGCTTCTGGAATGGTTGTAAAAGGCCTTTCTTGATTGATAACTAAGCGATCGTGGAGTTCCCTGTGCACTGATTTAAAATCATCATCTGATAAAGTGGTTGGACTTTCATCAAAAATTAATCTTTTTAAAATAAATTGAGCGCGTGGATCACGAAGAGATAAAGCTGCCTTATATTTTTCTTCCCAGCTTTCCTTATCGTGAAATTCTTTGATAACGTCTTGTTGGCCAAATTTAGTGAACATGTTGGCTTTGCTTTCTGGAAAAATGTTATCTTGAGATGCTTGATCTTCTTTTTCAATTTGCCTGTCAATTTCCATATGTTTGAATTTTTCTGCAAGTGATTTATTTTTAAAAACCATTTTTGCCCTTTCATTCAATACTTCTGCACCTAATTCATTATAAGGTTCATAATTAATGGCAAGTTTTCCCGATAAAAGTATGGGGTGCTGATTAGAGATAACATACCTGTTCTTTTTTTTTATTAATGTTTTAAATTCTTCATTATTAGCTTCTAACAAGGGTGTTGGATCATTAGCTAAATTAATTGTATTAAACCATCCGCTATATCTGGATTCACAAACCATTGATAAAGCCTCTAATTTTATTCTCCCTCCAAAATTTGTGAGATAACAAAAACCCTTATTTTTATTAACATACTCTATTGCTTTTTCCTTGTTCATTGTCATTTCCAGCTGAGACCAAGATTCTGAATCCATGTCATGTACAAATTTAGCAAGGGCAATTGATGTTTTCACATCACTGTATGCATCGTGAGCAAACTCAATGGGCAGGTTATTCATTTCAGCCAGTTTTTCTAATTTAAAACTAGGATTTCCCCTGGCCGTTAAAGGAGTTTTAATGCTTGAAGGATTTAAGGCGTATAATGCTCTGGCCAGATTAAGCGTGTCACCTCTGTTAGTTCTTGTAATGTAAGGAAAATATAAATTATTAAATAAATTATATTCTAAAACGGATTCATCAAAGTCAACTATATTATGTCCGATAAAAATAGAATTGGGATTATCTTTTTTCCACTCATCAAATTGTTTGTTAATTTTCGATATTAATTGATACGATGAATGTTTTGCTTGCAGAACTTCCTTAATTCCTTTTTGTGTTGTTAATAATGCGCCCGGTTGTGCTATTACTGAAATACGTGGTCTACAAAATTCATTCAAATTTTGATTCGTTGGTGTAAAATTTTCATCAACAACAATGGCAGCGATTTGCAGTATTTGTTCCCATTTAGGAGTAGCATTAAAAGCGTCAGGTGTTTCTTTTTTTCCTCTGCCTGTAGTCTCTAAATCATAGAAAATATACTTACCTGACATATGCCAAGATGCTTTATATTATTAAGATAAATTAATCGTCTTTTTTTACCCAATAAAAGTGGTAAAAAGCCGTTGCAACTACGGCGACAAATAAAGAGATGAAGGCGACATAAATTACCGTGGAAATCGCCCATACCAGAACAACCAAAAGCAATCCAATAACTGTAATTGCCGCCCAAAAATAAAGTAATCTCTCAAGAAATAATTGCATTGTTCAATAATATCTTAATTAGAGTAAATTATCAATTTCAGAACGAAGAGGCATTGATTTAGCTGTGCCAATTTTCGTAGTTGAAAGACCTGCGGTAATATTAGCAAATGTAATGGAATCTTTAATATTTTTTTCTTCCGTTAATGCAACAGCTAGACCACCATTAAAAGCATCTCCTGCTCCTGTTGTATCAACAACCTTTCCTTCTAAATTAAGTGCATTTACATGAAAACTTTCTTCATTATTTGCAAAATACGCTCCTTTATCGCCTAGAGTAATAATGACATTTTTAATCCCTATGTGAAGTAATTTTTCAGATGCTTTTTTTGCGTCCACTTCATTTTCCACCTTGTGATTCACATAAAAGCTGGCTTCTATTTCATTTGGTGTGAAATAATCAATAAGTGGGAATATATTTTCATCAATCTTAGAAGCGGGAGCAGGATTTAATATTGTAGTAACATTATTCTCTTTAGCTATTTTTAGTGCATAATAGACTACATCCTTAGGAGCTTCTAATTGCGTAAGAAAAATAGAAGATTCAATTATGACATTTGACGCTGCATCAATATCATCAGCGGTTAAAGCAGCAGCTGCTCCTGGAACAACATTAATAGCATTTTGACCTTTATTATTAACTAATATGCCTGCTGCACCTGTTGAATGCTCTTTGGAAATTATAACTTTCGAATAATCAACGCCCACTTCATCGTATGTTTTTTTTGCCATTGTGCCAAACTGATCATCACCAATTTTTGAAATAAAAAAAGTTTTTCCTCCTGCCTTCGCTGCTGCAACAGCTTGATTAGATCCTTTACCTCCAGATCCAATGTCGAATTTTTCACCTAGAATTGTTTCCCCTGTAATTGGAATAGTTTCACCAAAAAATACTAAATCCGCAACAAATATCCCGAGTAAACTAATATTTTTCATAATTAATGAAACTATACAACTTTATATCTAATTATTTAGCAATATGAAAGGCAGCTTTTTCATTAACTACTTCAACAGCTTTCTTGAGATCTTCTTTAAATCCTTTGCTTCCATTTAATTATTTGGAATCGGGGATTTTGAATCAATAAGGTTTTCCTTAATCAGTTTGCACCAAAATTCTTTATTGATTTTATAATTTAATAAATCAATATTTTCTTTTACTTGATTAGGATGATCCATTCCCAAAATCATTGTTGAAACAACTTCGTGTGTATTGCAAAACTGTAAGGCAGCTGCACCAACAGGTACGTTATATTCTTTACAAATTTTATCAATTTGAAAATATTTTTCTGCAATGTGCTCGGGTATCTTTTGATAATCATATGTTGATTGATCTCCAGCGCCTTTTATTAAAATTCCTGAATTAAAAACCCCAGCTAAAATTACGCCAATATTTTTTTTCTTAGCTATTGGAAAAAATACATCCAATGCTCCTTGTTCCAATAAAGTATATCTGCCTGCTAATATCATGCAGTCAAAATCTCCAGCTTCTGCAAATCTCGCACACATATCCGATTCATTTAAACCAACACCAATACCTTTAATAACTTTTTCACTTCTTAATTTTTCCAAAGCTTTATAGGCACCATCCATTGCTTCTTTAAATCGAAGTTCAACATCACTTCCATGAGTCCATTTGTCTACATCATGTATTAAACAAATATCTATCTGCGATAATCCTAAGCGAAATAGAGATTGCTCAAACGATCTCATTACACCATCATAACTATAATCAAAAATGGGAGAAAAATTTAAACCACCCTTAAATACTCCTCGATATATTTTTTCAGACTTATCTGGAATTAAATAACGTCCAACTTTTGTACACAAAACAAAATCATCACGATTAATTGATTTTAAATAATTGCCAATCCGATGCTCACTTAAACCATACCCGTAAAGAGGAGAAGTATCAAAAAAATTTATATCGTTTTTATGAGAAATTTTTAACGTATCATAGCAAACTTGCTCATCAAGCTTTTCAAATAAATCGCCGATTGGCGCTCCGCCAAAACCAATGGCTGAAACTCCTATGTTGGTTTTACCTAATATTGTTCTTTTAATCATTGAATTTAAAAATTATCTTAAATAATTGGAGAAAGAAACTTGTTTTTTTTATCTTGTTGGCGTAGTTTTATACCCACATATTTACAGGAGGGAATATATGAAAAAATCACTATATGAATATGCTATAGCTGCTAGCAAATCTAATAGGCGTACTTTTATGAAAGGCGCTGCTAGTGCAGGAGCAATAGCTGGAATGAGTGGCGGAATATCATCTATCGCTAATATGGCTTTTGCTGCTGATGATATTAGATCTGCTATTCTCCAAATACCCGGAGTAGGTGTAGGTTCTCCAACTGATGCTGATTGGCAAAAAGTTGGTGAAATGACTTTGGGTGCAACTAAAAATAATGTCAGTGAGGGTGAATTCAAAGGTGTTGAGTTAAACTTTATGGGACTTAATAATCAAAATCTTCATAACATGCTTTTCCGTGGATTTTTAAAACCATGGGAAAAATATACAGGTGCTACAATAAACTGGATTGATTTAGCTCAAGCTGATTATAATGCTAGACTGCAACAATCAATAGCAACAGGAACAGTTGATTTTGATATCATTGAAATGGGGGCACCATTTGAAGGAGATGTTTGTGGTAAAGGTCTTGCATCAGAAATGCCTAGTTGGGTCGCTGATCAGATTGATATGGATGACTATGTTGGTTATTTACAAGCTCCTGTTGGAACTTGGGGAGGTAAAACATATCGTATTTCCATTGATGGTGATTGTCATAACTTCAACTATAGAACTGATTATTTTGAGGATGAAAATTTAGCTAAGGCTTGGAAAGAAGAGGGTCATTCTGGTAATTGGGAAGTCCCTACTACTTGGCAAAAAGTTCAAGAGGTAACTAAATTTCTCAAGGGCAAGAAAATAAATGGCATGGATGCTCATGGCTATCTTGATCCCCTAAAAGGATGGGGTGGTTTTGGCTTCTACTTCTTAGGAAGTCGTGCAACTGCTTATGCTAAACATCCAGATGATCCAGCATTTTTATTTGATGCTGACACAATGAAACCAAGAGTCAATAATCCTGCTTGGGTCAGAGCTATACAAGATGTTTTAGATGTCTTGGATTGTCAACCAGCTGATCAGATTAATGCTGATCCTGGCACAACTGGCTTCCAACAATTCTTGGCTGGTACCGGTTCCATGTTGTCTTGGTGGGGAGATATTGGTTCAAATGCCAACACTTCAGACAGTTCAATCATTATGGGCAATGTAGGTTTTGATATTCTTCCTGGATCTGATGATGTTTATAACAGTAAAACAGGTCAATGGGATACTATATCAAGTGGACCTAATTATGCACCTAACATGGCTTATATTGGTTGGGGTGTATACGTAATGGCAACTGTTGATAGTGACTCTAGTAAGAGAAAAGCTGCTTGGTCAGCTGCTGCTCATATTGGAGGCAGGGATTTATCATTATGGTGCTCAATGTATCCATCAGGATTCCAACCATATCGAAATAGTCACTTTAATACTTCCGAATGGGTTGGTGCTGGTTATGATCAAGCTTTTGCTGAAGATTATTTAGCTTCTGAGGCTGATTCGTATAATCATCCAAACGCAGCTATTGAACCTCGAATTCCTGGTATTTTTCAGTACTATAGCATTGCTGAGGATGAACTAGCAAAGATCTATGCAGGTCAATATGATGCTCAAACTGGCGCAGATAATATTGCAGCTGCATGGGAAAAAATAACTGATCAAATTGGAAGAGAAAATCAAATTAAGCTTTATAAAGCTTCATTAGGTTTATAATTCTAATTTATTAATGAGATATTCGCTAGCGGCTTGTTTAGCCGCTAGCTATTTTTTAAATTTTCAAATATCAATATAGTTTAATGAATAAGTTTTCATCTATAGAACGCGACCCCTTATATGTTGTAGCGCCTGCGAATATCAGTGAAACAAAAAAGAAAATAGGACACATTCTTGTTTGGGGTTCATTTTTCTTTATGTTTTTAATCGGCTTAGTTCAAGCATTATACGTATCTGACAAAATATCTTTTGGTTTTCAAACCTGGAGACCATTGCTGTACTCTTATATGCTCTGGGCCTTTACAATAGGATACTCAAGAGTTTTAATTCATGGTGAAAAAGGAAAAAGATCCCTTTTTGTTTTTCCTGCTGTAATGTTCATTGTATCAATTGTTATTTTTCCAATGATCTTTGGTTTGTACATAGCCTTTACTGATTGGAATTTAAGTTCTTTTACTGGTCGGAAATTCAATGGTTTAAGTAATTTCTATCAAATGATGAATGATCCTTATTATTGGAATGCTCTTAAAAATATGATTTATTACATCTTAGGGATAAGTGTTGAATATGCGATTGCTTTTGGTTTAGCGTTATTATTAAACGCGCAAATAGTCGCGCGAAAATTTTTTAGAATCTCTTTTTTGCTCCCTTTAATGTTAAGTCCTGTTGCAGTTAGTTGGATGATTGGAAAATCCATGCTTGAATATCGATTTGGTCCAGTAGCAAGATTAGCAAGAACTTTGGGCTGGGAATCTCCAGCTTTTTTTTCCTCACCAGAGATGGCGCGCTTTACAATAATGGTTATGGATAGTTGGACCTACATTCCTTTTATGATGATCATGATTTTAGCGGGCATGCAATCTCTTCCAAAAGAAGTTTTAGAAGCTGGAAAAGTTGATGGAGCTGGAAAATGGTCTTTATTTTGGAAAATAATTTTCCCTATTATGCTTCCTGTGTCTCTTACTACAATAGTTATTCGAATAATATTTAAGTTAAAATTAGCAGATATTATTATTACTGTAACAGCTGGTGGACCTGGAGGAGCAACAGACTCTGTTACAAGTTTTATTTTTAGAGAATATAGAGATCGATCAAATGTTGGTTATGGAACCTTGTTGTCTTTTTTTTACTTAATTTGCATAATTGTATTCATGACAATATTAATACGTTTTACTAACAGATGGTTGCAGAGGGCTGCTTAATGAAAAAAGCGGTAATTTAAAATGATTTCGAAATTTTCAGAAAAATTTTTAATTTATTCTCTTTTAATACTATGGACATTTATTTGTCTTTTTCCTATATTTTGGACAGCAACAACTTCTTTCAAAACTGCAGTAAATGTCACGCAAGGACATATAATTCCTTGGATTGATTTTACTCCTGCATGGAAGGGATGGAGGTCGTTAGGATTATCTCCTGATACAATTTGGAGTGAATCTACAGTTAGAGAAGAGTTTTTCAATAGATTTAGCAATTCTTTTATTATTTCTGTAAGTGCTTCTTCCTTGGCTGCGTTATTAGGTTCAACAGCTGCCTATGGGTTAAGTAGATTTAATTATAAATTTGGCCCTCTTAGAAATCCTGATATATCTTTCTTTTTTTTATCCCAATTAATACTTCCTCCGGTAGTATTAGCTCTTCCAGTTTTAGTTCTTTACAAAGAATTGGATTTATTTGATACAAGAATTGGAGTAATTCTTCTTTATACATTAATGGTTCTTCCAATAGTAATTTGGATCATGCGTGATCAATTCAATGCGGTACCAATAGAACTAGAAGAGGCTGCTCTTGTCGATGGATCTTCTGTATGGGGTGGATATATAAAAATAGTTTTACCTATTGTAATGCCTGGAATAGTAGCTGCATTTATTTTATCATTAGTATTATGTTGGAATGAATATTTTTTTGCAGCTCTTATAACAAGCACACATGCTAAAACTTTACCAGTGATGGTTGCTTCACAAACGGGGTCACAAGGCATAAGTTGGTGGTCTATGGCTGCTATTTCAGGAGCTTCTGTAGTTCCTCTAGTCATAATAGGTATATTGTTAGAGCGATATATTGTTAAAGGTATGGCAGCAGGAGCCGTCAAACAATAATTCAGTTATCAAGTTCTTTCATTATATCTTTTGTTTGTTCGTAAAGTTTCCTAAAAATTTTATAACCTTTTTCATAAATTTCTTTAGGTTCAGATTTAATTTCATAGTCAATCGGATTCCATTCGTGAATTTTATTTCTATTACTATCACCAATAGCAACAGCAGCTAAAAAAGCATCTCCATAAGAAGCTCCTATTGTTGTTTGGCGTAATATCTGATTTTTGCCAGTAATATCAGAGGTTGTTTTTGACCATATTTGATTTTTTGTCCCTCCACCTACGCTGAATACATTTTTTGGTGTATTTCCTATTTCTGCATATGTTTCAAATACGTGTCTAGTTCCATAAGCAATTCCTTCAAATATTGATCTGTAAAGATCTTTTCTCTCATGGGTAAGATTAAGACCAAAAAAAGTCCCTTTTGCATAAGTGTCATGTATTGGTGTCCGTTCTCCAGAAAAGTAAGGTAAAAAAATCAAACCTCTTGATCCAATATCAGATTTTTCAGCTTCTTTAGCTAAATCGATAAAAGCTATTTCTTCTTTAAGTTCTTTTGCAAAATTATCTCGAAACCAGTGGGTTAATGTTCCACTTGTGGCTAAACCCGCAGACAAACAATTTTCTTTTGGAAATAACCATGGCGCATACCACAAACGATTATCAAAAATCATTGAGTCAGTAAGAACATAAAAAAACATAGTTGATCCATACATCATCATCATATCACCTGGATTATTAACTCCAACACTTAAAGCTTCTGCAGCTGCATCTATTGTGCCTGTTGTTACAGGTGTTCCTAATTTTAAACCGGTTTCTTTTGATGCTTGTTCCGTTATCTCACCTACAATTTCATTAGACCATAAAATTTTTGGTAATAAATCAATATCAATAATTTCATTACATAATTGATTGCTCCAACATTGACTTTTAATATCATAAAGTGGAGTAAAATTGACTGCGGTTAAATGGTCAATTACATATTTTCCGGTAAGACGATGAACAATAAAAGATGTTGAATTTAAAATCTGAAAAATCTTTGAAAAAATTTCAGGAAAATTTTTTTTTAACCACAGTATTTTTGGACCTACTGATTGGGATGTAAGAGCATTACCACAAAAACTGAAAATATTTTCTATACCAATTTTATTATTTAAATATTCAATTTCCTTATATGCTCTCGTATCTACTCCATATAAAATACCATTCATAAGGGCATTTCCTTCCTTATCAACTGGCAACATACAGGGACCAATAGCACTTACTCCAACTGCTTTTATTTCTTCAGTATTACAATTAGATTTAGAAATTAATCTTTTACAAACATATACAAAATCTCCCCACCAATCTTCATTGGGACGATGCTCAGCCCATCCTTTTTGAGGAACAATCATTTTGTGCTTTCTAGATGCAATAGAAACTATTTTACCATCTTGATTAACTAAAATGCCTTTTGTTTCGTAAGTTCCTATATCAACTCCTAAATACAGTCGTTGACTCACAAATTGTCTCTAGTCAAAATAAAATTTTTATCTATTTTAACAATTGCACTCTCTAATAGATTGATTAAATTATCTAAGTCTCTTAAATCACAAACTTCAAGAGAAGAATGAGAGTATCGCATTGGAAATCCTACATCTATGGAAGCTACTCCTCCGTTAACTAACTGAATATATGATAAGTCCGTAAGAACTCCAGTATTAGCGGTTCTCTGCAATGGAATTGAGAGTTGATTTGCAATTTTATCAAAGTGATTAACTAAGTTCGGATGAGGTATTACACCATTTAGTGTTCCTCTTCCATGGAATGAATAAAGACTCATACCTGGACCGCCTCCAAGTTTTACATTTCCTTGGGAGATCATGTCTGGAGTATCATTAGCTAAAATTAAATCAATTTGCATAGCTATGTCAGGTTTTAAAACTTGTGCGACTGGGAGAGATCCTCGAAGATTAAATTCTTCTTGAACTGAAAAAACGATATGCACAGTTGGCCTATCTTTAATATTCTTAATTTTTTTTGCAGTCTCAATAACCACGGCACAACCGGCACGGTCATCAATAGCTGTCCCGGAAAACTTATTGGGACCCATTTGCTTTGCTTTGGGCGCATAAGTTATGGGTGATCCAATTTTTATTCCAACCTCATCCACTTCTTGTTCATTTTCAAACCCCATATCAATAAACAAATATTTGTATGGAATTACTTTGTATTTTTCTTCAAGATCAGTTGCATGATGTGATTTATTTGAAATTATACCTTCGTAAAGTTTACCATCATTTGCAATTACAACTACTTCTTGTGAAACTAATGCTTTTTCCGGGACTCCTCCCAATCTTTCAAATCTAATTAAACCATTTGATTCAATCTTTTTAACTATAAAACCTAGTTGGTCCATATGAGTAAAAAGCATAACTGATGGTTTGTTTCTTGATCCTTCGAGAGTAGCAATGAGGTTTCCTAAGATATCGCTTTTTGATGGAATTCCATCACTAGAAAGTTCCTTTTTAATATAGGATCGAACTTGATCTTCATACCCACTCAAGCCTGGAATCAGACATAAGTCTTTTAGTAATCTTATTAAGTTTTTATTCATTTTATTTTTACATCTATAAAATTATTATCTTATGGATTTTACTTTATTCATAAAATCTAAAGCACGTTTGGGGTCAACAGGGTTCCAAGTATCGCCGTCTACTTTCAATGATGATCCCACAATTACACCATCAGCAATCTTTAAAATATCAGTGACTGTTTCCAACTTTACCCCGGTATTTGCAAGTACAGGTGTGTTAGGAAGTATTTTTTTAACAGATTTTAAATCACTTATTTCAGCAGCCTCCCCTGTGATTTGACCTGACACAAGTACAGCATCTGGAATTGAAGAAAAAACAACGCTACGGGATCTATCTGCTAAAGATCTTTGATCAAGAGAATAAGCAAATTCAGCACTTACATTGTAAAACATTAAAAGATCATTTCTGTCTAAACTTTTTTTATAGCGCATTGCTTTACCAGCATCTGGAGTCCATAAACCCATATCAGAAGCATACACTCCAGAAAAAATCTCACGAACAAATTGCGCACCAGTTGCTGCCGCCACTGCTATTGAACTTAAAGGATCCCAGAGAACATCAACACCAAATGGTACATTAATCTTTTCTTTTAAAAATCCGATCACATAAGACATGGTCGTAGAACTCGCGGTATTTGCCTGCAGTTCATAGGGTCGATCATTTTCATTCCCAAATAAAATGGCATCTACATCAGAATCTTGTAAAGCTATTAAGTCTTTTTTTGCACTTTCAATAATATAATCTAAACCTTTTTTTGAATCATAAAGAGGTGATCCAGGTAAAGCTGGTAAATGAATCATTGCAATGACTGGTTTTTCTTTATTAAAAACTTTTTTAAAATTCTTCATTTCGAGATACTCTATAACAAATATTAATTATAAAAAAATAAATAAAAACTTTTTTAGGTTATTGAAAAAATAAGAAATATAGGAAATTTTATCTAAACCTAAACAATCCAAACGCTTCCATCAGGTTTTAAGACCCCTTTTGTGAAAATAAAACAGCCATAGGGTCTGGTATCGCTTGTTGTAATTACTGCAAATGCTTTTTTCGCTTCAACATAAAATTTTTGTCTTTCAATTGAGCCAACTTTCCAATTATTTCCTGAAACATCTTTTACTGTATTAATTAAGTCTTGATGCACTTCATTAATTTCATCTGGTTTTCCATCAATTTCCATCCTTAAAACGGGTTCAGTTATAAAACTATCAAGGGGGAAAACTGACAGAATAGCTTTTGCAGCCTGAGGTATATTTAATCCATCCATTCTAATCAAAGTTGAATTATGTGAATATGATGGAAAATTAGCGTCACTCAATACAAATCTATCGCCATGACCCATTGATCGTAGTATTGATAAAATTTCTGGACTTAAAAGTGGATCAACATTAATAAGCATATTTTTTTACTATCATACTATTCTCCATAAGGTAACCAAATATTTTTCACTTGAGTACTTTGAAATAAAAATTCATCTAAAAATTTCTTTGAAGTATTTGCCCAATCAATATTTTTTTCCTCAGGACACCAAAAGCGTTTTAAGTTAGAGACAGAATTTTTTATTATTTGTGTCTTAGAATTATGAGAAGTGCCAAAATACCAAATTGCATCAATGTTTTCATGTTGAGACAAAGTTGTAATAAGTTCATCTTGTATTGAAGTTAAAATATTAACATATCCTGCTGGAACATCAGAAGTATCAAAAACTTGATACAACTCGGTTGCAATCAAACTCGTTTTTTGACCAGGAACAATTATATTGCTATTTCCTGCTGCAAAAGATGCGCTTAGTGTTGTGATTAAACTTAAAAGTGGTTGATTATCTGATAATATTGTTGAAAGAACTCCCAAAGGTTCTTTCATTGCTAAAGTTAAACCTCTCATAGGCGGATTGTGTACTGTTCCTTCAAACTTATCAGCCATAGAAGCATAATAGAACAGGCGCTCACAAGACAACGAAAATTCTTTTTTTGCTTCAGCTAAGGAATACCCAGATAGCGCCATAAGAAGCTCTGTGAAGTTTTTTTCTCGCTGTTCCAGATTTTCTGCTAAATAAAAAAGAATTTGTGATCGATTAAAATTTGTCATTTGTTTAGAATATGCTTTTGCTGCTTCTTCTACACAGTTCCTTACATCCTTTCGATTTGCTTTAGCTACATCGCAAATAAACTGGTTTTTCAATGAATTGACTTGAAATGAATATCCTCCATCTGGCCTTTTTTGTTTGCCTCCAATATAAAGTTTAGGCGTGCGATCTATATTAGGAAAATGAACTTTGTTAAATTTTTTATTCTTATTTTTTGAAGTTTTTTGAGGAAGGGATATTTTTGAATATGCTCGTATGCCTTCGCTCCCTCCTTCTCTTCCAAAACCGCTCTCTTTAAAACCTCCGAAACCACAAGAAGCATCAAAAAGATTTGTGGAATTTATCCAAATAACACCTGCTTTAATTTTGGGGGCCACACCCATGGCAAGATTAATATTTTCAGACCATATGCTAGCGGCCAAACCATAGGGAGTGTTATTGGCTATGGCCACAGCTTCACTCGGCGTGCGAAAAGTCAATGATGTTAAAACTGGTCCAAATATCTCTACTTGAGCAATCATTGAGGCGGGCGTGACGTTTGTGAATAATGAAGGAGGGAAAAAAAGTCCATCTTTTGGACAAGACCAGGAAGGCTGCCATAGTTTTGCACCTTCTTTCTTTCCTTTTTTAACAAGCATGTCTATTTTTTTTAACTGCACAGGTGCGACAATTGCGCCAATATCAATGGATTTATCCAAAGGATCGCCTATGCGCAATTTTTCCATACGCTTTTTTAATTTCCTTATAAATTTTTTCTCAATGCTCTCTTGCACTAAAAGCCGGGAACCAGCGCAGCACACTTGACCCTGGTTAAACCAGATAGCATCGACAACACCTTCAATGGCGCTGTCTAAATCCGCATCTTCAAAAACAATAAAAGGGGATTTGCCCCCGAGTTCCATTGTTAATTTTTTTCCTGATGAAGCGGTTGATGATATTATTTTTTTTCCAACTTCCGTTGAACCTGTAAAGGCAATTTTATCGATTAAATCGTGATTTGTTATATGTTCGCCCGTTGTTCCATCACCGGTAATAATATTTACGACGCCTTTAGGAAGTTTTGCTTTTTGACACAACTCGGCAAAAAATAAAGCAGTTAAAGATGTAAATTCTGCAGGTTTTAAAACAACAGTATTGCCGCATGCAATTGCAGGGGCAATTTTCCAAGAGAGCATTAATAAAGGGAAGTTCCACGGAATAATCTGTCCTATCACGCCTATAGGATCAATGATGTTGTTGGATGTTTTTGCAGCCCAGCCTGCATGGTAATAAAAATGCCTGGCCACTAAAGGAATGTCAACATCCCGCGTTTCCCTTATGGGTTTTCCATTATCAATTGATTCTAAAACAGCAAGAAAACGTGAATGTTTTTGGATCAGGCGGGCCAATGCATAAATATATTTCGATCTTTTATAGGGAGATGTTTTCGACCATGATGAAAAAGCTTTTTTTGCGGATTTCACTGCTTTATCAACATCCAATTTAGAACTTACACTAAGTTTTAAAAGTTTATTCTTATTTGCGGGATTAATTGCCTGAATAGTTTTTATCCCTCTGGACTTTACCCATTCCCCATTAATAAAATTATAATTAGGATTTGGTAATGTTTTGATCCATTGCAGAACATCCTTGTCATCCTCAGGAGCTGGTCCGTATTTAATATTTCTAAAATTTTTTATAACGCTACTCATTCTACGACATTGCTATTTTTTCTTTATTGGCATACCGACCCGCTGCAAAATGGTGCAACTGTCTCTCAATATCAATCAACAGGCTGGAGGCTCCGACACGCAGCAGACTAGGGTCAACCCATGTATTTCCCAACTCTTCATACACAAGTATTAAAAATTCAAGAACGCTTTTTGCAGTAGAGATGCCTCCCGCGGGCTTAAAGCCAATTTTTTTTCCTGAATAATCATAGAATTCCCTAATCATTCTTAACATCACAAGACTATTGTTTAAATTAGCGTTTATTTTTTCTTTGCCTGTTGATGTTTTAATAAAATCTGCACCAGCCATCATACATACCAGCGAGGCTTTAGCAACATTGCGCATTGTTTCCAAGTCCCCCACTCCCAAAATTGTTTTTATTTTCTTATCTCTGGCTATCTCTTTAAATGTTCGAACTTCATCATATAATCGTTGCCAGTCATTTTGCAGGACATAAGTCCTATTAATAACAATATCAATTTCATCAGCTCCTGCTTTAATTGAATTGGTAATTTCTTTTTTTCGGGTCTCAAAAGATGACAATCCAGCAGGAAATCCTGTAGAGACAGCGGCGATGGGAAGTTTGTCTTGAAGTTGTTTTTTAGCATGAGAGACTAAATTATGGTAAACACACACCGCTCCAACTAAAACATTTTCTTCTTCTAATTCAAGAGAATTTAATATGTTTAATGATATTGGCTGTAAGGCTTTTTGACATAATCTATCAACTTTCCCAAAAGTGTCATCCCCGTTTAGCGTGGTTAGATCAAGAAGTGTAATTGATTTCAAAAGCCATGCCGCCTGATATTCTTTTTTTACCGTTCTTCTCTTTGTAAGGGACGCGGTCCTTCTCTCCACGGCGCTGAGATTTATTTGAACATCATCGATCCATTTGAAGTCTAAATCAAAAAAAGTTTTTTTGGATAATATGTTTTTTGGCATAATTATTTTAATAAATCTCTTATATGTTGCGCTAG
>Ga0187833_10002775_pt1 | contig 18433 bp, 20 predicted proteins | sample ETNtaG_37_FD_167968 | JGI IMG/M metagenome (GOLD analysis project Ga0187833, IMG submission 167968) | Marine microbial and viral communities from oxygen minimum zone, Eastern Pacific Ocean - ETNP2014_SV_400_PacBio MetaG (Illumina Assembly) | ecosystem: Environmental > Aquatic > Marine > Hypoxic...
TCCCGCCTTCCTATCGCGTCATTCCCGCGAAAGCGGGAATCCAGGATTATCAAAAAGTTACTGGATTCCGGCTCGGCGCTCGGCGCCGTCCGGAATGACACCGGGAGGATAGCCTGACGCCTTTTCGCACCGGCGTGCCCGGTGTTTTGCCGATGTTACTACCGCCCCCCTCCACTCTGTGATCGCCTTTCGCAAGCAATTGAATTCATGAGGCTTTCTCGAACAGGGTCAGGCTTAAAATCTGTAGAATTGTGTAGAGATCGGCCACGGTCGGCGCCGGTATTGGGTATTGGACTTGGCTCGGATTACCAAGAAGGCTCCCGCCGTGTGCGGGGCGAAGAGCCGTTCGAAGTCCACGTAGCCCCGGTCCATGATGTAGAAGGCGCCCGGCTCCGGCGGCAGGATATCGAGGAGGTTGATGTCGTGCGGCTTGCCGTCGGAGATATGGATGAAAGTTGGGATATTGCCCCGCAAGTCCAGCAGGGTATGGAGTTTGACCGCCGGCTTGGTGGAGCGAAACAGCGCCCAGGGAAAGACCGAGAGACAGAGGCCGATGGTTGAGGCGTCGAGCGCATGGACGGTGTTGTCGAGATCGAGACCCAGGTCCTCGTCGGCATAGAGCGGACGGGCGATGCGGATCAGGACTTGAGCGAAGTCGGCGTAGATGCTCCAGTCGCGGCGTTCGTTTTCTCTGGACAAGGTACCGCGCGCCACGCCGGCGGAGCGGACACCCATGTGGTAAAGCTAGCTCCGTTGGGCGCGAAGACAGGCCTCGATGCCGCGCCGGCTCTCGTGGTTGGTCGGTTGGGCGAAGGCCATCACGAGATACTGGTCGAGACAACGGAACCGCTTTACATACCGCTCTCCTTGGTAAGGCGACACGCACCGCCGAAAGGCGTGCATGGGCAGGTGATCCATTAGCCCGCGAGAAAACGAGTTTGCCGGCATCCATGGCTCTCTCCCTCGGGAATCCAAAGGGAGAGCATGTTGGAGCTGGTTTTGCGGTTCAAGTCGATGACAGCCATAAAATGGCTATTTCTCCTTTAAAACAATATGTTGTAGACCCGCACCAGGGCTTTTACGGGACAGTAGTGTGATTGTATAAGAACAGCGCCGTAAAATGCATGCCCACGGGCGTGTTGATTACCGCCGCGCGCCCGCCTGGGAAATACGAATTCACACTGCTCGACGCCGCCAGCCGGGACCTCTCCGTCGATGAGACCATCGAGGAGGCCGAAGCCCACGGATCGGACATTCTGGGTCTTTCCGTGGTCACTTGTCGGGCCTGGGCGGTGACCCGGATTCTCGATCGTTGCGGCGCGCCGATCAAGGCGGTCGGCGGGCCGTATGCCAAGCACAACCACAAGGCCATCCCGCATCAGGGGGCGCATGAGGTCTTCGTCGACGATAAGGAAGGTCGGGTCGACCGTGACCATAGGGCCGAGTTCCGTGCCAACCGGCCTTCGCCCGGCAGCCTCTCGACAGTCTGAGAAAAGCCCGTGCATCCGGCTCGACCAGCGTTCCAAGGACCTCCGCCGGAAGGTCGTAAACACCCTGCTGGCGGCTGGCCACGGCCCCCGAGACCCACCGGGCGGCCCGTGAAGTCCTGTCTCCGCCCATGTACCCAGAACTGACCGAGGGCCTGGTCGACCGGGTCGTCGAGGCGCTCGCGAATGCGGTTTCATGAAATCAGCCGCCGGGAAGGATGTCACGCTTTGTCATCGAACGGCGCTCAAACGTTTTCGGAGGTAATCGGCTCCTCTTCCCCGATATCGGTCTTGGCGGGTCGGCCGAGCACGGTCTCGATGTCGCGGGGGCTCAGTCCCCGTTCGGGCCGCACGCATTTAACGTCCTCGGGTCCGATGATGGTTCCGGCCGGGATGTCCCTGGCCGCGAACAGGCTCCGCCTTGCCTGGGCGGCGCTGTCGCGGTCGGGGCGCCCGGCGTCCGCGGCGCGGCGGCCCAGGGCCTTCTCGACACGGCGGATGCCCTTGACCAGCTCCTCCAGTTCGCCGGCATCGGCGGAGAGCTTATGGTCCGGGCCGGGCAGGCCCTTGTCGGTGGTAAAGTGTTTTTCGATCACGCGGGCCCCAAGCGCCACCGCCGCCAGGGCGACCTCGTTGCCCATGGCGTGGTCCGAATAGCCGACAGGCAGGCCGAAGGTTTCGGCGATCTGTTCCATGGTCCTCAGATTGACGTTCTCCGCTTCGGCCGGATAGCGGGAGACGCAGTGCAGGAGAACCAGTTGGCCGTTGCCGGCGGCCTTGAGCGCTTCGACGGCCTCGGCGATCTCGTCGATGGTCGCCATGCCGGTCGACAGGATGACCGGTTTCCTCGTTTCGGCGACGAGCTGGAGCAACGGAATGTTGGTCACGTCCATGGAGGCGATCTTGTAGGCCGGCGCGCCGGTCTTCTCCAGGACCTCGACCGCCCAGGCGCTGAAGGGGGTAGACAGGAAGCAGACTCCTTCCTCGGCGGCCACGGCGGCGAGCCTCTGGTGCGCCTCGCCGCTCAACTCGCCCTGGCGGATCAGGTCGAAATGTTCGAAATTCCTGAGCGTCAGTTCATCGGCCTTGAAGGTCTGGAACTTCACCGCGTCGGCGCCCGAACGGGCGGCGGCGCGGATCATCTCGGCGCCGAGTTCCTCCTTGCCTTCGTGATTGAAGCCGATTTCAGCGATGACGTAAGTCGGATGGTCCGGCCCGATGGGCCTGCCGTTGACGGTTACTTCAAGCATCATGGGTCTGGCCGGTGACATAGCTTGTCAGGCCGTCGAGGCCGCCGATGCTGACGATGCATCCCGGCCCACCCCGCTTGCGCCGCATCCCGGCGAAGGCCTGGATGCGCCAGAAGGTGCCCTTGAGGTTGACGTCGGTGACATGGCCGAAGCTTTCCTCGCCGTGGACATGACGAGAGTCCGTTCCGATCGACGTATTCGTTCCCGTCCATGTCCCAGAGGTGCCCTCCTTGGGCACGGTCGATGAAATGCGGCGCGCCCCCGCCCGGAAAGGCATGGCGCGCCTTGCTGAAGGTCTGGGTTCCGAGGGGGACGAGTTCGAGGGCCCTGGACAAAAGGGCCTGGGATTCGGTGAAGCGGTCGCCCGCCATGCATCTGTCCTTCTGCCTAAGCCCCCTGAAAACAGGGAAAATTCCGGACCATTGGCCCCGACATTAAATTAGAGTCTTTTCCCTCCCCGGTCAAAATGCCCCTCCTCGCCGGCCTGAAAGACCTCGCCCAAAGGTGGCGATTGCAATTGCAGGGGAGCCACGCTTACATTTCCCTTTGAATTTTAATTCTCCGCAAAGAACAGCGTCCTTCGCCTCCCATGGACATACTCGGACTCATCCAGTGCCGCATGTCGTCGGCGCGTCTTCCCAGGAAAGCCGCCGAGGACCTGTCGGGGCGGCCGGTTATCGAATGGGTGATCGGACGCGCCAAGCGGGCCGGGAAGCTGGATAAAGTCGTCGTCGCCACATCGAAGAGCGTGGAAGACGATTGGCTTCGGGAAAAAGCCGAAAGTCACGGCCTGGAAGCGATCCGCGGCAGCCTCGACGACGTCCTGTCGCGATATGTGACGGCCCTTCAACGATTTCCGGCTCGCGCCGTCGTCCGGATCACCGGTGACAACCCGCTGACCGACCCCGGGCTCGTCGACGGTTTGGTCGATCATTTCAACGCCGAGCGCCCGGACTATGCCTATGTCGCCAGGGCCCCCTACGGCGCGGCGACCGACATCTTCGATGCCGAGAGCCTGCTCGCCGCCGCCGCGGCCACGTCGTCCGAGCGCCACCGGGAACACATCAACACGGCTTTCCTGGATCGCTATTTCGCCTGCCGGATCACCTCCTTCGCGCCGCCCCTCGCCATGCGGCGCCCGGATGTCAGGCTGACCCTCGACGATCAAAGCGACCTGGAGCGCCTGCGGGAAATCTTCAAGCGGCTGCCGGACCCGCTCTCGGCGAGCCTGGAGGAGGTTATAGCCGCCCATGACGGCTTGCCGTACGAATTGAAGGCGCCATCCGATCAATAATTGAAATCCATGGCCAGTTCGATCAGCTGCTCGTATTTGCCGGCATCCTTTATGAATCGGTCGTCGCCGGAATTGCCGCGGCGGAAAATGAAGGCGTATTTGCGGGCCAGGTCGGCGATCAGGAACCGGCTTCCCAGCGCAATCTCGGCATCCTCCAGCGGAGCCTCGCGCCGGTATGCGTCGAGGAACCGCCGCATCCCGTCCGCCGTCCCGCCGCCCAGGCGCAAGGCGGCGAAAAAGGCGTCGGCGACCACCGGGTTGGTCGAATAGCTGTCGGGGTCGATGATGAACAGGTGCCCTGGGATAACCAGGATAGCCGCGCCATGGACGATCAGCGCGCCGTCCTTTTCAGTGTAGGCGGCGGTGACAAATTAGAGCATGCACAGTCGGGGGACACGGTGAAGTTGCGCTACGGTGGTCACTCTCCGGGTTTAAGATGCGAGGCCCTGAGATGAATCAGCCTCATTAAACCTGATAAGATAGAGTGACCGTGGAAGAGTATGCTGGACTTGATGTTTCCCTGAAAGCGGTTTCGATCCGCGCGAGAGATGAGACGGGCCACGGTCAGTTCTCCACCAGTCCCTCTACCGCCGACAACAGCCGTAGCGCGGTATCGAGCGCTTTCCGATCGCCCGAGGCGGTCAATTGCTCGACCCGTTCTTGAGCAAAGGTAACGGCATTGGCGCCATGGCGTTCCACAAGTTCCGTGGCGGCATGCTGAATATGCCCATCGTCGATCATGGTGAATAGAATCCGTGAATCATAAACCGCGTATCTTGACGAAAATCAAACGCCGGGACCATTAAGCAGCAGTTGCGGTCCTTTCCGCAACCAATTCCGAAAATATTTTTTCATCGCCATCCAAAACCACATCCTTGCCCGTGAACTCCCGCCAGCGCTTGACGATGACATCCACGTACTTCGGGTCCATCTCCACCAGCCGAGCTTGACGCCCCGTCTTCCCGCGGGCGATCAGGGTCGTGCCGGAGCCTCCGAATGGATCGAGCACGGTGTCCCGGCTCTTGGAAGAATTACGCACCGCCCGCTCGACCAGGGCCACCGGCTTCGGCGCGGACCTTCCGCGGGGTGCGCGGTTCCGATGACGGCATGCGGATGTACGCGGAGCCCTTGGTTAGCGTCAGGATGTTGACGCAGGCGTCGTACAGGAACCGGTAGAACCTTTCACCGAGATTGTCGTTCAGGATGCGACGGTCATTGCCGCGCATCTTGTCCTTGGCGCTGTTGCCGTAATCCACGTTGTAGGTTGGAAATGGCGCCGGGGCGAGCGGCTTTCCGTCGCGCATCCTCCACCCAGGTCCAGACCACCGCCCGGTACGCCCACCTCGCCGCCGACCCGGTCAAGGCGGCGGCGAAGCGGGTTGCATCAAACATCGCGATCGCCCTCAACGGCACTGCCGCCTAACCAATCTGGCAAGAAGCAGCAACCGGTCGGCTAGTATAACATATGCTATAACGAGGATTGATGAGCACGCGACATTTCGATACGCTTCTCCGCTCTACGATGGCGCGGAGATTTCAAGCATGTCATCTGTTACCTCGGTCGATCCGCCAAGCGATTACTCCCGCCGGATCAAGAACGTCCGGAGCACCAGAGGGCTGACGCAAGCGCGGTTCGCGGAACTCATTGGCGTCCCGTTCGCCTCCGTCAATCGCTGGGAGAACGGACAATCGCGCCCCAACAACCTAGTACACCCCGGCGGGATTCCTGACCCCATACGATCGCTTTTCCCGCTCTCCCGGTAGGAGCCGATGCGGGTACATCGTCAAGCGTTCTCGACGCCCCGGGAGAGCGGGAAAAGCGACCCGGAGGGCGGGCTTCCGAGCTTTTCTGACGGCGTTGCGCGGCGCTTGTGATGGATTGACATCACGGCGCGCCACGCGCCTAGCCGGGAAACTCGGAAGCCCGTCGTATGGGGTCAGGAATCCCGCCGGGGTGTACTAGCATGGCGGCGCATCCTCGACATCGAGAACTCGTCGGCCAGCGATGCGATTTAAGACGCGCTAGCCATGCCTGACAAAGGACCATTGGCACCGCCCGGCTTGGATTTCTCCGCTGACCCGAACGTCGTTTCGGCCGTCGCCGAGGTCCATCGCCTCGCCTCTGGTCATCTCTTCAACGAGCGTTGCGCCCGAAAATTCGCCAGATGTTGCGAAGCAACATTCAGCTTATTATTGGGCTGCAGCTAAAACAAGATAACCTGCGATTATGAGTGCGATGATGAAGGCTGGGTATCCGATGAAGAATACCTTCGGGTCTATGTGCTCTACCATATGTTTCATGTTGATAACTTTCCTAATATGAAGTTGAGAGTGGCCTTTGTGCCTTATTGTTTTTATGGTTAATTTGACACCCTTCATCAACGTGAAAACCAAGATTTGTTGTCTAGATCAAGGATATTTGAAGAGTATTGAAACATCCTGAACGATCTGTGAAATTTTATGAAATTTTCTATTACCAATAACTATAGAAGGATTGATTGATACGAAAGCTATGGGGTCTACCATCCGATTTTAGTCTGTATTTTGAGAAAGTTGGAATCAAAAAGGCCGCCTTCCTGGGCGGCCCCGGTTCCCGCGATGCCTACGGCGGCAGTTACTCCGCCGCCTCCACTTGTTCCTGGCCATCCTGAGGGTTGGCTCCGCCCTTCGGCTTCCGAGAGACTTCTTTCGAAGAGGTCGCCAAGTTGGCGCCAAAGACGATCCCCATCGGCCGCGGCGCTTTCTCTGCCGAGCGTTGCAAGCCGTGATAAGTAAAGTTGCCCATCCGGGGCTTCCTTTCAATTGTTAATGACCTTGACGATGTCAGCCTCGTAGGCATAGCCATCGACTTTGAAACCAAGACCATTAATGGCCTATGGCCTCGTTGTTTTCAACGAAGCTCACAAGCTGTCCGCGAATCGCGAGCCGGATTTCCGGGTGCGGAAGACGGATCGGTACAGGCTGGCGGAAGCCCTTGCCGGCGCCGGGGTGGACGGCGTTGTCGTAATCTGGTCCGGAGCAACAGTCGATTCTGTCACGTCCATGCGGAACATACAGATGGTAACAGTCCGGTCACAGGATATCCGTCCACTCCAAGTTCGATCCCGGTTCCTTTCGCACCCCCGGTTGGGTTTCGAAAAGGTCAACAGCCATGGCCAGAAAACCGCGAGAACCCCGCGGTTTCGGTCAGCCATCCCGGCAACGGAGAAATTACCCAAGGGGATTGGCGGAGGAGTTGGTCTCAGATCGCCGGGGCCTGGCCGCCGCCGAGAGGGGCGTCATCGAACTGTCGCAATGGACCGCCGGGTTGCGCGACGCCATGCGCGCCGCGGACGGACATAATAGCCTGATGAGTTTGCTACGCCACGCCGCCCGGACCGAAGACGGAACGCTGTTTTTCGTCCATGCCGGCATCGCCGTCTCCCGGCCTCTCGCCGAACAGGGAGACGCCTTCTGGTGGGGCGTCCGGGACTTCGGAGACATGGCCGCCCCTTATATGGACTACAGGCGCGTCGTGCGCGGTTTCGGCGGCCCGCTGCTCGCCGCCTGCTTCGGCGCCGATGGCGAACCGGTGGATAATCTGCAAGCTTGACGCCAGCGCTCCGAATCCTTCAAACTCGTTTGGATTAGGGAGGAGACACCATCCGCTCAGCGGAAGTTTCTTGCGTTAGCTGTCCTTTTCGACGGCCAGGCCATGTCGTTCGGCCGTCGAAGGCGGCGGTTTTACCAAAGGACCAGGAGATCGGCGTGACAAGAAAAGAATCACTTTATCGCGTCACGTCCAAGCTGCCGGCGGCGTTGGCCGCCATCACCCTCATGCTCGGCGTCCTCGCGGGAGGCGGGACGGCGGCCTGGGCTCAAACCGACGAAGAGGTCGCCCTCAGCCTGGCGAGCCTCTTGCGCGCCTCGCGGGCGGTGATTTCGAAGAACCAGCAGCACATCAACAACCCCTGCATCGGCGACAAGGGTCTGTCGGCCGGGGCCGTGGTGGCGAAAGCCAAGGAGAACTACAAGAAGGCGGCCGGCGGCGACCTCGACGCCATCGACCCGGCGTCACCGCATGGCAAGCTGATCAAGGCCGAGCTGCAGGCGATCACCGACGTGATGAACGAGGCCCAGGGCCTGATCAACGAGAAGGGGAAGGGCTTAAAGGGTTTCCTACCGGCCGTCTACGCCCGCCAGGTGACCCAGAAATTCAACCCCGCCGCCGCCGCCCTCAAGCTGACGGCGCCCAAGAACTACATACGCAACCAGGCCAACAGTCCCGACAAGTGGGAAGACAACGTCATCGAGAGCAAGTTCAAGGCGGCGGGGCACCCGAAGGGCCAGCACGTCAGCGAAACGACGACCTTCAAGGGCAAGCAGGCCTTTCGCCTGATCCTACCCGAGTACTATAAGGAGTCGTGCCTGGCCTGCCACGGCGAGCCGAAGGGCGAGAAGGACATCACCGGCGGCACGAAGGAAGGCGCCAAGCTCGGCGAACTGGGCGGCGCCATCAGCGTGGTGCTTTTCAAGTAACGGCCGACCGGCGGCTGGCGGACCCGGAAAACCGTCCGCCGCCACCGGCCATCGGTTGGGGGGTGAGGCCATTCGCGGCCGATTGCTGGCCCTGTCCGGCTAGCTTCTGTTGCTGCCGATCCTTTCCAACCTGTACATGCGGAGCGAGATCGTCGCTGGCGGCGGGGGCGGCCTGTTCGGCACCGCCGCCGGCGACGCGGCGGAGAACGATAATGTCGAGGTCCGGACCACGGACCACAGGCGTGTTCGAACTGCCCAAGGCCATCGGCGCCATCGCCCAGGGCGCCAAGGTCTACTGGGACAACACCAACAAGGGCCACGACGCCGCCGCCATGGTCTGGTCCAAGGCGCCCTGGATCATCCGCGCCTTCGACGAGGGGGCGGTGATCAAAAGCAAGTCCGGGTTCTGGCTGGCCATTCCGACCGAGCAAGCCCCCAAGCGCGGGGTCGGCGGCAAGCGGATCAACCCCTCCAACTTCCCGGAGCATCGCTTCGGGCCGTTGCGGTTCGTTTACCGCCGCGGGCGTCCGTCGCTGCTGGTGGTGGACGGGGTCCGCGTCAACATGTGTGGACGGGTCGGGCGACGCGCCAACAGCGGGGCCTTCACCAAGACCGGGCGTATGAAACAGGGCATGGCCACTTCTGTCATGTTCATCATGTTGCCGCGGGTACGGCTCAAGAAGCGCCTGAATGTCAGACGCGAGATCAAACGTTGGGAAATACGGCTGCCGGAATTGATCGGCGGGTATTTGGAAAGAGTGTAACGAAAAAAAGTCAGCGAGCGATCATCTCGAGGGGAATAAACAGCCGCCCCGGGATGCCCGGCAGTTCCTGAAAACCGAACTTCTTCTCGAACGCTCTCGCGGCTTCGTTCTTGGCGTCCACGAGAACGGCATGAACCGCCATGCTTGCGCTTGCCCGTAGAGTACGGTCCAGCGCATCGAACAGAATAAACCTGCCGTAAGATCGGCCCTGGTAGTTCTCATCGACGCCAAGACGTCCGATGATCGCGGCGGCAACGGGATAACGCGGTAGCTTTCGCGCCTGTATTTCGGGAAGGTGGCCGCGATCCAGGCTGGCCGCGCTTAAGGTGTAATAGCCGGCGATCACACGGCTCTGCTCGCCGACCGCGACAAAGACCGTCGCCACCCGGCGCCTCAAGTCTTGCCGGGCCCGGTGACGGATATAGTCGTCCAGCGCCGGTTCGCCGCAATGGAATGCGCTCCGATCATGACGATCGGCAAGCGGTTCGATGTGAGGCGCTTTGGCGAGGATCATTTACCGGGGCAGATCCCGGTACCATTTCATGCCCTCGCGCATCGCCTCGTTGGGCTCCGGCGGGTTGAGGAGGGCGTCATAAAAGATATCCCAGTCCTCCGCCGAGAGGGTGATGCGCTCATGCTGTTGGACAACCTCATCGGCATGACTGAGCGCGCTATCGAGGACGAACTTGGTCATCGAGGTATTTGAATAGGCGGCGGCCCGCTCGATCTTGCGCTTTGCCTGACCGTCGAGGCGAAGGCTCAACCGCTCCTTACATTGCGCTGATTGCGACATGGCTATCGGTCCCGATGAAGTTGAAAACCGAGCTTATCTGTTATGTACAGCACTTTGCCATACAATTCAAGGAAAGGGGTTGGATATTCCTCGCCCCGCGGAAACGGTCGTAATTCATGTCCAGCAAAACCGAGCAGATTCTTCAGGCTGTCCTGGCTCTGCTTGAAACCCTGCCCAACGCCAAGGTCGAACGCAACATGGCGGTGCCCGAGAAAATCCCCGCCGGCGGCCTGATCTTGCTCCGGGACGGCAATCCTGGCGATCCCGACACGGCGCTGGGCGGCTTGGGCGGCGCCTACTACAGCCACGACATCGAGGTCGATGTCTATGTAGAGGAAGGAGGCGCGGCAGCCCGCGACACCGTTTTCGATACCCTACTCCGTAAGTTCGGCAACGTATTGGAAGCCGACCCAACCATCGGCGGTCTCACCTTCGGCATGACCTACGGCCGCCCGGAGATCGATATGGCCCGAGCTTATGGCCCGAGCTTATGGATCGAGCGCCACGCTGCTGCTCAAGCGCGAGAGCACCTACGGCGGCAAGTTGTTCGTACGATAAATCGCTGAAAATCGACATCCGTTCGACGACTCCAGTTGGATTTTCACACCATTTCCATTTTTCCGCCCGGCGCCGGCATAAAAATGGTTCATCCGGGAATTCCGGGAAAAGCGTCCGTTATACGTAGAGCCTGCCATCCCAATCGGGGCGCTCAAGGTCATGCCGGCTTCGCCGGTCGCCTCCAAGAGGGCGAACCTTGAGCGCCGCCGCCTGGGATGGCTTTTGGCCTGTAGGCCGGCTCGGAAGAATGGCCGCTTTTGTCTCTCGAAAGAACAATCATTGGCTCTCCTTGAATGACTTTCTTGAAAGGCCGGATAAGGCCACTTTCCCGAGCCGGCCTACCATCGGCAAGCCACTGTCCGCGACAGCTGTCAAGGGCGGCCGTTGGCCGTCGCAAAGCGACGCGTAGCGCCCTTTACCGCCGTCTCGGACAGTGGCGGGCTTAATAAAGGACGGACGAACTTTCCCGGAATTCCCGGATGAACCATAAAAATCGGCATGCGGACACAGGCCGAAAAACTCCAACGCCGTGATCTGGATATAGCGCAAGGGCGATGCCGGCGTGGCGGCCAAACACCAAAGCCGGGGTTGCCCCCCTTGCCTTCCCCTCTTCGCGCCGAGGGGCCGTTTCGCCCATCTTCTATTCCCCGGACGCCGGCGGGGCGAGGACCTCGAACAGGCGGAAAGCTTGCCCGAGGTCTCGAGGAATGGCGATTTCCTCGAGCCAGGCGGGCGGCTCGCCCCTTTCCAGGCGCCGGTAGAGGATGCGTTTGTCCGCCCTTCCCCGGATATAGCCGCCGCTACCGGAATTGAGGCAGATCAGGATCAGCTCGATGCCGCGCCGGCGCACCAGGCGCAAAACCACGGCTTCGTCGGCGCCGCCAAGGATCCTGACACTATCCAGAATGCCGACGCCGTTGCGGTGATGGAGCGTGCCGATGACTTTATGATTGGTCCTGTACAATATCTCGGGACCGAAATTCGGCGAAGCCAGGACGGTCCGGCTCCGCCCCGACCAAGGCGGTCCGTTGAGGTAATTGGTCATTGCTTGCAAGAAGCAAGAGCCGCCGCCGGCCCGTTTTCCCTCGCCTGAATTCATTTTGGCGTACAATCCGCCGGCGCCGGCCGCCAAAGGACCGGCGGCAAGGAAGGCGGCGGCCGCCGTCAACGCCAGCACTCTTGCCGTTCCGGCCAAACGCGTGGCAACGATCTCTTCGGCCCGGCCGACGAGATCGGCGACCACGACGGCGATGAAAATCCCGGCGTAAAGGGAGCCGCGCGCCCAATTGACGGCAAACGCCAGATAAACGAAAACCCCGCCGGCGATCAAAAGCCAAGGCCATCGACGCGGTCCGTTCCATTCCTCTTTCGCCCGCCAGACGACCCATGGCGCGGCGAAGACGCCACCGCCCAGGTAAAGCAGCAGACGCGGGACGTCCTCGATCGGCCCGAACTCGGAAATGTCGTCAAAAATATAGATCAGGGCCGGATCGAACTGGCCCAAGGGACCAAGCAGGACTTTCGGGTAAAGGAGCCACATCGCCCAGGCGATGGCGCCGGCGCCCGCCAGCGCCGCCAACAAACGCCGGAAGGCGCCATGGCGCCCGGACCAAAACCGGCTGGCGGCGCCGACGGCGCTCCAGAACACCCCCAGCAAGGCCGCCAGGGTCAGATGCACGATCGACAGCCTGTCGTATTCGACATCCACATAGCCCGCCGGCCCGCGCTCGATGAGCAACACCAGAGCCAAACCCAGCGTCAGGCCCAAGGTGATATGAACGTTTTTCCCGGCCCCCCCCTGCTCGCCCGACAGCCACGCCACGCCGACGGCCAAAAGACAGAGCGCCAGAAAGATCAGCGCCTCCGGCCCCACCCAGAGCGCCAGGGCCAGGAACCCGCCGGCGAAGAAGGCGGCGCGCCGATGGCCGGTGGACACGATCAGCGCGCGAACGGCAAAACCCAGCGCCAGGATGGTCAGTAGGCCGAACAACATGTGATGGTCGGCGTGACCGGCGGTGGCGTAGCCGAGGATGCCGAATTGGGCGGCGGTCAAGACGCCGGCGAAATGGGCATTGGCCCGGCCGAGGACCGGCAAGGCCGCCCAGACCAGGGCGACGGCGGCGGCGACATGCAGGATCGGGCCGACGGCGACGCCGGCCCAGTAAAGCGCCTTGCCGAACCCCAGCGCCGGGACAAGGGGCGCGCTCAAGGCGATCAGCAGGGCATCGAACAACCGCGTCCAGTGCAAGGAACCGCCGTAAGGGGCGTTGGCCCTGGGTAGGCTGTTGTCGAACCAGCCGCCCGTCTCAAAGAGTCGGATGACGCGCAACAGGTGGGCGTAGCTGTCGCCATCGAACAACTCGCCGTTGACGACGACGGTATCGGCGGCCAGCCACCAAGCGCCATGAATGAAAGCGACAAAGGCGGCAACCGCCAGCAAGGGCCAGCCCAACACCCGCTCGATCGCGCCTGGCGGCGGCGTTTCGTCCACGCCTACCCTCCTGGTCCAGGCGCCTTGACAACCTCGAACAGGCGAAAGGCGTTCTCCAGGTCTTTCGGCAATGCCGTTTCACGCACCCAGGCGGGCATATCGCCGGCTTGCAGGCGCCGGTAAAGAACGCCCTTGCCCTTGTTGGCCAGGAAATAACCGTCGTTGCCGGAATTGGGGCAGAGCAAGATGAGATCGATGCCGCGCCGGCGCACCAAGGAGAGACTTTCGGCCTCGTCCTCGCCGCCCAGTATCCTGGCGCCGTCGAGTACGCCGGCGGCGTTTCGATGATGGATCGTCGAAACCACCTGGTGCCGCGTCCTGTAGAGGATTTCTGGGCCGAAATTCACCGAAGCCAGGATTATCCGGCTTTGTCCCGCCCATCTTGGCCGGTTCAAGTAGCGCGCCATCGCTTGCATGCGGCAAGCTCGCGGGCCGGCGATTTTTGCTTTCGCCGGGGCTTCGAGGGCCGCGTACTTTGCGGCGACGCCGACGCTGCTCGGGCCGATGACCAGGAACAGGATGGCCACCACCTTGACCGGGGCGCGCCAGAGCCCGGGAATGCGCGCGGTGATGGCGGCATCGGCGCGGCCGACGAGATCGGCCAGCGCCATGGCCAGGAAAAGGCCGGCATAAAGGGACCAGCGGATCATATGGACGGAGAGGGCCACGTAAACGACGCCGGCGGCGGCGACAATGACCCAGGCCCACCGTTGCGGCCCCCGCCATTCTTCCCAGGTCCGCCAAAGGATCCAAGGCAGGGCGAAGACGGCGCCGCCGGCATTGATCAGAAACCGCGGGATATCGTCGAAGGATCTATGCTCCAGGACATAATCCTCGAAAAACGACAACAGCTCGAGATCGACCACCGCCCAGGGACCAAGGAAGGCCAGGGGATAAAGGAGCCTCGCCGCGGCGCCGACGGCGGCGGCGCCGGCCGATACGATGAGAAGGCGGACAAGGAAGCCCCTTTGCCGCCAAAAGCGGCCGGCGGCATGAACAGCGCACCAAAACGCCAACAGCAAAGCCGCCGGGACGAGATGGACGATCGACACCCGATCGTACTCGATATCGAAATATCCCGCCGGCCCGCGCTCGATGAGAAGCACCAGGGCGAGAGAAGCCGCCAGCCCGACGCAGATATGGACGTTTTGCTCCACCCCTTCGTCCTCGCCCGACAGCCACGCCACGGCGACCGCCGACAAACAAAAAACCATCAACACAAGCGCTTCCGTGCCCACCCAAAGCCCCATGCCGAGAAACGTGCCGGCGGCCAAGCCGCGGCCCGCCGCCGGCAAGCGCAGGATAAAACCAAAAACGAGGACGGTTATCGGGGCAAACAGCATGTGATGGTCGGCATGTCCGGCGGTGGCATAGCCGAGGAAGCCGAATTGCGCGGCGGTCAGGGCGCCGGCAACACAGGCGCCGGTCCGTCCGAGCACCGGCAAGACCGCCCAGACCATGAGGGTTGCCGCCAAGACATGCATGAGCGGGCTGACGGCGACGCCGGCCCAGTAGAGCGCCTGGCCGAATCCCAGCGCCGGGGCGAGGGGCAGGGCAAGAGCAATGAGGATCGCATCGAGCGGCCGCGTCCAATGCAACGAGCCCCCAAACGGGGCGTTGATCCGGGGAAAGCCGGAATCGAACCAATCGCCGGTTTCGACAAGCCGGGTTACGCGGAGCAGACGCAGATAGCTGTCGCCGTCGGCGAGGCCGCCATGATTGACGGCGCCATCGCCGGCCAGCAACCAAACGGCATGGATGAAAACGACGAAGCCCGCGACCGCCACAACGGGCCAGCGAAGGCGTCCGGCGGCGTTCATCCTGGGCTCCGGCTCCCTTCGCGGCCCCGCTCAGGTGAGGAAAGATGGGCTTGCAAATCCACCAGCCCTTGCGGTGAGCCAACCTCATAGAAGCGTTCGCCGACCTCGCGGCCCAGCAACCCCCCCGCCCGGCTCAAGCGGTTGAAAACTAAAGCCAGGTCGGCGGTTTCCCCGCCGCCGATTGCGGCGACGATCGCCTCCCTGGTCAACACGCTGAGCCCGTAGTCGATGTGACGCATGCCGATGGCGGCGGCGTCCTTGCGCCCTTTTTCATACAAAACGACGCGGCCGTTTTCGAAAATCACGTTGCTTTCGTCCCAGCGTCCGTCGTTGCGATAAACGGTCATCAAGGGAACGGCCCCCTTTTTCGACGCCTGCCATACGGGAGCCAACTCGACGGGCAGATACGAATCGCCGTAGATAACGAAAAACCCGTCGGCCATCAATCCCTGGTCGATCGCCAGACGAATGGCGCCGGCGGTTCCGAGCAATTTTTCGCCTTCGTCGACGCAGGTGATGTCGAGCCGCCAGCGAGAGCCGTCACCGACGAAATCGCGGATTTTGTCGGCCATGTGACCGATCGAATAGATCACCCGCTCGACCCCGTGGCGGGACAGCCAGTCCAATTGATAATGGGCGAACGGAATTCCGTTGACCGGGATCAACGTCTTCGGCAGACGATCCGTAAACGGCTTCATCCGCGTTCCGCGGCCGCCGGCCAGAATCAGGCACTGCATTTAAGGTTCATCCGGAAATTCCGGGAAAAGCGTCCGTTATACGTTGAGCCTGCCACTGTCCGAGACGGCGGTAAAGGGCGCCGAGCTTCGCTTTGCGACGGCCAACGGCCGCCCTTGACAGCCGTCTCGGACAGTGGCTTTTGGTCTGTAGGCCGGCTCGGAAGAATGGCCACTTTTGTCTCTCAAAAGAATAGGCTATGTCACATTAAATTGCTGATAGCTGCCAACCCCCAACACCTAGCGTAGTATCGTCTCCAAACAAAGGAGGCAATCCGGGCAAAATACTGAATCGTTAACAAGCGAGCACTCTTGTCCAAAATAGCTTTTTCCTGAGGACGCCCTCCGTCTGATCGTGGCAAAAGCATGGTGCCAAAACCTTGCTTGCAATGATCATCAGGAGACCGAGTGACGCCATTCCTGATGTTGACCCACATTTTAACCCGTAACGGCGCTTGCGAGTCGCGTAATGCGGCGGCCATGCCGATTAAACGGAGACCGGATCCCAGCCGGCGTTACAGATCAAAGACAAGCGACGATCAGGCGTAGCGCCGGTTCTCCTCGGCGGTGGCGGCGGCGAGCCTGGCCTCCAGGGGCTCCATCAGCTCCCCGGCCAGGGGCTTCCCGTCACCGGCCAGGGCCAGGGCCATGTCGCAATGCAGCCGCGCGCCGCCGCAGCAGCCCTCCCGGGCCAGCGCCATGGCGAAGGCCAGGTGGCTCTCCGGATCGAAGACGTTCTGCCGCAGGGCGAGCCCCAGGTGGAGCACCGCCAGCGACAGCATGTCCTCCCTCGGCAGGCACAGCATGCCGATCTCATAATTGGCCCGGTTGACCGCCCGCGGCCGGTTCAGCACATACTTGGGAAAGCTGATCTGGGTGAGCTTCAGGTATCTCGCCATCGCCTCATTGTTGCGGCCCTGGGCCGCTAGCGCCTTGCCCTCGGCCAGGATCTCCTCCGTCCGCGGCTCTATCCAGGGCGGGAACAGGGTGTTCTCGAAATTGAACCTGGACAGGCAGGACCGACAGGACAGGTAGAAGCCCTGGTGATCGAGCGGGTTGTTGAGGGGGACCGGCGAATAGAGGTTGTGGGCGCCGCAGCGCGGACAGTCCCATTCAACCCGGTAGATGGTCCCGCGCAGGGGGTCCTCCCCGTCCAGCACCTCCACCACCAAGTTTTTTCCGGGAATGGTCAGGGTCTCCCGGTAGACCATCAGCTTGCTCATGATGTAGGCGTAGTGGGAGGATTCGATGGCGGTCATGTTGACGTTGTCCGGCGGCATGACGCCGTCAGTGTTGGAGATCTTCCCCTCCTCCAGGGCTCGCTGGTAGAGGGGGGTACCGGGATAGACCTGCAGGCGGCTGATGCTGATCTGGAACTTCCGGTTCACGGCCCACCAGCCTAAGGTGTTGTCGATGGTCTGCTCGGTCTCCGCCGCGTCGCCGAAGATGAAGTTGCCCTGGATGCCGATCTTGCGGTCGTAGACCTGGTTGAGCGCCTGTTCGATGCGCTCCGGCGTCGCCTTCTTCCGCATACTTTTCAGGACCGTCGCATCGAAGCTCTCCAGGCCGAGGCTGATGTAGCAGCAGCCGGCGTCCTTCATCCGGTCGAGGACCTCCCCGTTGATGGCATTGACGTGCATCTGGACGGTCCACTGCAGGCCGTAGGGCTTGATCCGCTTGCAGAACTCGATCAGGCGGTCCCGCTTCATCGCGAAGAGCTCGTCCAGGATGGCCAACAGGTTGAGGTCGTAGCGGTCCACCAGCTCGTCCAGCTCGGCGAAGAACATATCCAGGCTGCGCTGCCGGTAGACCCGCCCCGTCGGATGGTAGCAGAAGGTGCAGGAATAGGGACAGGAGCGGCTGGAGATCACCGGCAGGCAGCGCGGATCGTCCACCGGGTGCAACTCGTAGGAATTGATGGAGTACTGGGTTCGCAGGAACTCCTCGATCCCGAAGCCCTCGTAGTCGGGCCGCGGCAGGGCGTCGAGGTCGCGGATATAGTCCCGGGGCGGGCTGAGCATGCCCTCGCCGTCGGCGCCGGCATGGATGATCCCCTTGACCTCGCCCAGCGGCCTCTCGTCTGAGAAGGCCTGGGCTAGCTCGACGATGGTCTCCTCGCCTTCCCCGATCACCCCGACGTCCATGTCCAGCAGGCCGAACGCCAGCTTGGGGTCGGAGCCGACCAGGCCGCCGCCGAGTACTGTCCGCACCGACGGCTTGGCCCGGCGGGCGGCATCGATAATCTTCTTCGCCTCGTCATAGTGGACCGACAGGGCACCGGTAGCGCAGACGTCCGGATCGATGGCGCCGATGGTCTCGGCGATCATCTCGTCGGGCGTCCGGTCGTGGTGATTGAGGTTGAGGCAATGGACCTCGTAGCTGGCCTCTTTGAGGGCGGCGGAGATGTAAGCCAGGCCGAGGGGGAACTCATAGTTCAACCCATGCTTGGCAAACTTGGGAATCACGAGGAGAAACTTCATCTGTGCATCGTTCCGGCCAGTTATGTGCAGGTTGGTGGATACATGTAAGATGCGAACCTGAACAAGGTGGAGGTGAAGAGCGTCCGGTACGTCGAGGAGACAGCAAACCGGTTTAACCGCCAATTCTCCAATTTTCCACCAACCTTGCGACACCACCTTTGGAAATGGCAAGGTTTTGAAAATTAGTATGCTGTCACCGAATTTCCTGCTGGCCGGGCGGTGGAGCGAACCGGCTGTCGGCACG
>Ga0187833_10002777_pt1 | contig 18429 bp, 12 predicted proteins | sample ETNtaG_37_FD_167968 | JGI IMG/M metagenome (GOLD analysis project Ga0187833, IMG submission 167968) | Marine microbial and viral communities from oxygen minimum zone, Eastern Pacific Ocean - ETNP2014_SV_400_PacBio MetaG (Illumina Assembly) | ecosystem: Environmental > Aquatic > Marine > Hypoxic...
TGGTGGGGCCCAGCGGCGCGTAAACCAGACCGCCGCCGTTGCCGATCAGCCGCACCGGCAGATCATGCAGGCACAAATCCACCGCCACCTGTTCGAAGGCGCGCCGCGTAATAAAAGTGGAGATGGTATGCACGTAGGGAATGAACCCTTCCATGGCGAGCCCTGCCGCCATGCCGATAATGTTGGCCTCGGCCACACCCTCCATGAAAAAGCGCTTGGGAATTTCCGCCTTCATGGCGTCCAGGGTTCCTGCCCCCAAATCCGAGCCCACATAGACCACGCGGGGATCGCGCCGCGCCAGTTCGTGAACCATTTCCAGACAAGCGCCACGCATCAGTTTTCCTCCAGCGCCTTGCGCAGTTCCGCCACTTGTTCCGGGCTGAGCCGCGCTTTGTGGTGCCAGCTGGGATTGTGTTCGGCCTCGGCAATGCCGCGTCCCTTCACCGTATGGCAGATCAGCAGGTTGGACTTCCCCGATTCATAGGGCAGGGCGGCAAATCCTTCACGCAGCGAATCCACATCATGGCCCTCGGCCTCATGCACGGCGAAGCCGAAGCTGGACCATTTCTCCGCCAGCGGCTCCAAGTCCAGCACCTCGGCGGTGGGACCATAAGACTGCAGCTTGTTGCGGTCGATGACGGCCACCAGATTGTCGAGCCCATGTTTGGCCGCGCACATGGCCGCCTCCCAGACCGAGCCCTCGTTGATCTCGCCGTCCCCCATGATGACGAAGACGCGGCTATCGCGCCCCTGCAGCCGCGCCGCCAACGCCAGGCCCACACCGATGGGCAGGCCGTGACCGAGCGCTCCGGTAGAGGCCTCGACACCGGGAATTTTATGGGCTTCGGGATGCCCCCCCAGCATGGCGTCGAGATGACATTGCCGGTGCAGTTCCTCCACCGGGAAGAATCCTTTATCGGCGAGGATGGCGTAAAGCGCCAGACAGCCATGGCCCTTGCTGAGGATACAACGGTCCCGTTCGGCCCAGTCCGGCTCCTCGGCGCGATAACGCAGCACATCATCATAGAGCACCCGCACGATCTCGATCAGAGACAAAGCGGCTCCGGGATGGCCCCGCCCACCGCCGTCCAGGGCGTCGATCACCATCCCGCGCAACATGCGCGAACGGGCGTCCAACTTCCCCGCGGCCTGATCTGTTTTTGTTGTCTTCGTGGCAGTCATTAAATTCCGTCGTTTCCTTCTTCCACACGGAGCAGCATGGCCTCGGATTTATCCAGCTGCCGGGCCTGCACCGTTTCGCGGTCCCGCCCGCCATCGGCATAAACACGGCGAAACCAGCGCTCGGGCAAAAACTCATTGAGCAGTATCAGGCACCATCGCAAGCCGAAGAGGGACCACAGAGCAGAGAGCCGCGCCCCGCAGGTCTTGTCATCTCGATAAATATCCGCCAGCCCTTCGCGGAAGTTCGCCTCTTCCTCGGCACCCAGCACCATGCCGGGATGCATCAGGATATCCGCCGTCAGCTTTGCCGGGTCATCCCAGCCGAAATATTCAAAATCGAGAAACACCAGCGAGCCGTCTTCGCGCCGCCGGGCGTTGTGAAATCCGAAGTCGGACGGCGACAGGGTACGCTCCCGTCCAGGAATGGCAGAATCAAAATCCATGCCCGCCGCCTTGTATTCCCGCGCAGCCCTTCGCGTGACTTCTTCCAGGGCCGGATCGAATTTCCCTGACAAAAACGCCCGCAGGGAGTCGTTGTCTTCCGCCACTTCGCCCAGCCGCAGCCTGCGCCCAGCGATTCCCGCCACCAGATCGGCGCCGCTGAAACAGGGATCGGAGCTCGGCGGTAATTCCTTGGCGCCCGGCGTCAGGCGTAACTCATGCAGTTTTGCCAGCAATCCCAGCGCCTGATCCACATCGCCGGGCCTACGGGCGGCGGGGTCGGTAGCCGATACCGCCTCGCCCTCGATCCATTCATAAAGCGCCACACCGGCCTCGCGGTCGGCGGCCAACGGACAGGGAAGCGCAGACCCCACTCCCTGATCGGCAAGAAAGCCGAGCCCTCCGAATTCCACCCCGAGACGGTCACGCGGGTCTTCCTTCTGGGAGGGATAACATTTGGCGGCGACCCTGCGGCCATCGGCCAGAGCCGCCCCATAGACCCGGTTGTTGCCACCACCCTTCACCGCCTCAAGGGCCAGCACCTCCGCATCGGCCAGCGCCGCCACCGTCCGGGTGAGCCCGGATTCGTCCGGCTTAATCAGATTCCCGGCCAAAGATACCCTCCGTGATGTCCCGCCAATTCCCACATAAAGTGAGTCCCGGCGCATCCACCTCTGCGCCGATAAGATAGCGTTTCACACCCTTGGGAAACTCAGGAGCCAGCAGAACCTCTTCCAAATCATCGATAAAATGGGTGCAGTCCAGAGCAGCGATTCGCGCCAGTTTGTCCGCCCGGCTTGGCTCAAAGAAAACCTGTGCGGGGTCGAGTCCGAACCCCTCTTCCCGAAAGAACCCCTGTGCCGTCATCCAGTCCAGCGAGGCCGCGCGCAGGTCCACCCCGCCGGGATCGGCCGCGGCATAGCGGGTCTTGTGGCTGATGATGGAAACCGTGACGCCGCGCTCCCTACAGTGCCCGAAAAAATCCGCCGCGCCGTCGAGGAGTCTGGCTTCAGCCATGCGCGCGCCATAGACCTCCGCTTGCAGGCTGCGCCAGTTGTTTTCGCCATCGGAGCCGGCGCGCAGGGCGTCACGCAACGCCTGCTTGCCCTGATCCAGCGGCACGTCCGTCCAACCACGCCCCCGTACCGCTTCCGCGAACAGATGGTCATAGCCGGCAAGGGTATTATCAAAATCAACGCCGATACGCATGGAAGTTCTGACCGTGCAGCGACGGGCCGAAAGTCCCTAGTTGCCCACGTTGAATTTGAGCCCACCATTTCCTGGGCGGTCGTCATTACCCGGCGGCATGGCTCGCATATCCTCATCATCGCCGATCCGCCGGGCGCTGCGATAGAGCCTGTCCATATTGGCGCGGACGAGAATCCGGCCCTTGCCGATCATGTCGGAGCCATATTGAGTCACATATCCGGAGATGAGATCCCTCTGGTGATCGTTATGAAACATTTCCATCTCGATTCCCTCGGGCCGGGCCAGCGACAGTGGGTCCTGAAGGAATTTTCCATCCACCAGTGCGGCAAAATCGAAATGAAAGGTCCGTTTTTCAAGGCGGTCCGTTTCCAGCACGTCGCGTTTACGCAACAGGCTGAATTCCAGAAGCTCTGCTAGATAGGATTGCGTCATTTCGTTACCGCCGATTTCATCTTCCAAAAGCTCCCGGGCCACCGAATAGGCGGTCTCGTGGAGAACGTCGAGATGTTCAAAAATAGCCGTGGCGCGGTATTTATAGAGCTCGTTGGTGCCGTATTTGCCATCGATATAGCGCTGGATAACGCCCGGCTCGACCACGAAACTCTCCACCTCATTGCTGTCGCTCCACATGTTCCTGTCTTCTTCCTCGTTGTACTGGGCATAGAGCTTCGCCAGCTCGCCGCCGCATTCCACGATCCGTTCGTGAACCGCGGCGATGAACTTCGAACGTTTGACACCGTTGAAATTAAGAAAGCGGATGAGATCAATAAACAAAGAATCGTTATTGAAAACCTCCACCGTCAGATGCAGGGCGCGACACGCCTGATAATCCCCAAAGGGCAGGGTCTTGTTAGCGACAACGATTTCCTCCACTTCCGCCGCGGGAAAAGTTTCGCCGCGGAAGGTGTAGGTGCCGAAACAGCGCGGCAGGACGCGGAACTTGGTCTTAAAACCGTATTCCTCGCGATCCTTGCGGCTGGCGGCTTGCGTGCCGGGAAGCATGATGAACTGATACAGGCGGATATAGCTCATGCCGGCATCGAGCATATCGAAGACGGAGCGGAAGTGCTTCTCCTTGGTGTCCCCCTGAAGACAGAGGATGATTTCGGCCTCGCTCTGCCCTCCCTTTTCCGAAGCAAGCGCCGCCATTTCCTCCATCTGGTCCATGGGCACGTTTTTGCGTTTTATGGTCTTGAGGATTTCCTCGTCGGTGGTCTGCACGGCCGAGGTGGATGGCATGGTGTCGCCAAGAATTTCAATGATCTCCATGGTCCGCTTCTTGTGATTCTTGGCCGTGGCGACGGTAAGTGTCTTGGGCCAGTCGTATTTCTGTTGCAGGCGACGTATTTCTTCGGCGGTTTCCAGGTCTTCCTTAAACATGCCGAAATTGGCGTCCACCAGCATTAGGTCTTGCACCTTGACACGTCCCGCCTTGATGCGTTCGGCGATGTAGTTCAGTTCCTGGGAAATGCGTTCCCGGTCGTAGCGCGGGGTCTTGGTGAAATAATCCCCGCCTTCCCAGCAGAAGGTACAGCGATAGGGACAGCCCCGGGTGGTCAGGAACATGGGGATCAGCACGTCGTCGTAAAATTTGTCACAGAGGCCGGTCAAATGCACCGACGGCATCTTATTTATATCGCTGATTTTGGGCGCCAAATCGGCGGCAATCATTTCACCATCTACAACATAGCGAATATTGGGCACGGTGCGGCGTTCCCGTTTGAATTTCTCCCAGTCAAAATCCATCTCCTGCATGGTCCGGAAAAACGTGACGAAGGCAATTTCACCCTCGAACTCGAAATAGCAGTCGATGGCCGGATATTTCTCCAGGAGTTCCTTTTGTTCCTCGTGGCCGGAAGGGAAATTGGGGCCGCCGAAAACTATGATGGTCTCGGGCGACGCTTCCTTGAGGCGACGGGCGTATTCATGGCCCAAACGCACATTCCATGAAAAAGCGGAAAAACAGGCAATCTGCGGCGTATTGTCATCGAGATAGGCGCTGAATTCTCCGGGATATTTGAAGACCTCGAAATCGACCTCGTCGCCCAGCTCTTCCCCCACATTGGCGGCCACCATGGTGATGCCAAGCGGAAACGTGTTGGCGGCCACCATTTGCCCCATATGGGTGAGATCGGCGAAGCTGACTTTTACCGGCATATCAGACTGCCGTCGCCACTCCCTGTTCTAAGGAAGCCGCCCGTGGTTGTCCCCCGGCCCTGGCCACACGGTACATGGCGCTAAGCTGGGAGCGGGACAAGAGCCGCGCGAGTCCGCTACCGCTGCTGCCATACTGGCTGATCCAGCGATTGATAAGCCTGCTTTGATCCTGCGTGTGGACAACCTCCATATGCACGCCATCCGGAACCATGACCGAGAAGGGGTCGAGGATGAAGTTGCTCGCCACGAGTTTGATAAAATCGAAATGGAAAACCTGAGAATATGTTTTGTCGGGATCGAGGAACTGGTCCTTGCGCATCCGGCTGAAATCACAGAGTTCCGAAAGAAACAGAGATACATCCTCGTCCTCGGCGGCCTCACCCAAAAGCGAGCGCCCCACTCCGAAGGCAATCTCGTGAAGAATATCCATGTGTTCGATCAGAGCCTTAGTGCGGTATTTGTGAATTTCGTTGGTGCCATGCTTCCCGTCTATGTAGCCCTCAATGACCCCCGGTCGGGCGACAAAAGCCGCCACTTCGTCCGGACTGTCCCACAGGTTTTCCTCCTCGTCTTTGGCAAAAGCCCCGTAGAAAGCGGCCAGAAGGCTGTCGCCGTTCACGGCGCGGGCATGGACCCCCTTAACGAACTCGGTGCGGGATACGCCGTAACGGTCGAGGAACATGAGAAGCTCATGGAAAATGGCGTCGTTGATGAAAATTTCCATGGTCAGGTCGAGAGTGCGGCAGTCCCGATAGTCCTCATAGGTCATGGTGCCGCTGCCAACGCAGATTTCCTCGGTCTCCACCACGTCCACTGTTTCACCCATGATGACATAGCTACCGAAACAGCGCGGCAGGACGCGGAACTTGGTCTGCAGAGCAAACCTCTCACGGGATTCCGGGTTTGCCGCCTCGGTACCCTCGAGCAAAGTGAACTGATAGCTGCGGAACAAAGTGGAGCCGGCATCAAGCATGTCGAAAACGGTCTTGAAATGGCTGCGCTTCGATTCCCCGGGCAGGTTCATAATGATTTCCGAGAGAAAGGTAGCGTCATCGGATTCCTTGGTTGCCGCCAACTCAGCCAGATCCTTCACCGGTAAATTCTTGCGCTTAGCCAGCCGCAGTACTTCCTCATCGGTGGTCTGAATAGAGGCGGCGGGCGCCAGGGTGCCGCCCATGATTTTTGAAATCTCGATAATATTAGCCTTGTTGTTCTTGGCCGAGGACTGCACGAGATATCTGGGGAAATTGTACTTGTCCTGAAGCTTGGCGAGATAACGCGAGGTTTCCACGTCCTGTTTGAACATGCCGAAATTAAGGTCGGAAATGACAAATTCATTCACCGTGGTGCGTGGGGCGATGTAATCCAGTTCTTCATATATGCGCTCCTGGGAAAAACGCCGCGTCTTATTGGAATAACGGTGACCGTCTACACAGAAGGTACAGGCATAGGGGCAGCCCCGGGCGGTCTCTATCATGGGCGCCAGAATGCCGTCGAAAAACTTGTCAGAGAGACCACTGAGATAGACCGAAGGGATAGTGTCCATGTCCATGATCCGTTCCATCATCTCGCCGGCCACCAGTTCACCATCGGCAATGTAACGCGCACTGGGCACCAATGTTCGCGCCGCCTTTAATTTCGCGGCATCGAAATCCACATCCCGAAGCGCCTCGTAAAAGGCCACGAAGGGGCGCTCGCCGTCGTTTTCTATGAAAAAATCAATTTCGGGGCGCGCCGCCAGAAAGGCCTGTTGCTCCTCTTTTCCCGAGGGAAAATTGACGCTGCCGAAGACGGTGACGGTGTCGGGCCATTTTTCCTTGATCCTGCGGGCAAAGTGGCAGGCCAGATTGATGTTCCAGGAATAGCAGGAAAACGCGGCAATCCGGGGTTGGTTGGTCTCAAGATAGGAGTTGAAATCGTCCGGATAACGGAACAATTCAGTCTCGATCTCGTCCCCAAGCTCCTGCAAGGCATAGGCCGCAACCATGGAGATGCCCAAGGGAAACACATTGGCCTGAACCGTTTGTCCGGTATGGGTGAGGTCGGCAAAACTGATTTTTACTGGCATAAATAAACCTTCTCTTGACCTTTTACCGTTTGAAAACGGGCCGGAATGAGAGACTCTCGCGCCTGATTCTCTCTTGCTGGAAAAGGGGATAGCGAACAAATATCCCCTGAGCGGGAACAAATATCAGACTTAAATACCATATGGCTATAGGCATGATCAGCAACCATCATGGGTTTATTGAGGCTTTCTCATACTTTTTCAGAACTTCGATTGTCCTGTCCACGTAATCCAGAGGCATATCCGGCCCGCAGGGAAGATTGAAACCGGTACGGCTATAGCGTTCGGAATTAGGGAAACGCTCGCCGCTGTCAAAATGAGGCGCGGTGTGCACGCAGGGAATGAACTTCCGGGTCTGAATGCCTTCTCCGGCCAGAAAAGCCATGAGATTATCCCGTTCCTCACTGACGGCTTCCGTCCACAGGGCGGCCTCGCCGCACTCCACGCCCACTGGTACCAATTCAATAAAAGAAAGCCCCTCGAACCCCTCCCGGTATCTCTTATATACGGCGTTCACATGGGCCACCTTCTCCGGACCGCGCCGCACCTGCCACAGGCCGATGGAGGCCAGAAGGTCGTTGAACTTGAAATTATGCCCCGTGGTCAGATAGGTGTGGGAGACCACATCGGCGACCCCGTGGTTACGCATGGCGGCGAGTTTTTCGTACATCGCCTTATCACGGGTGACGATGGCCCCGCCTTGGCCGGTAGAGACCAGTTTGACCATGCCGAAGGAAAAGCATCCGCAGTCTCCCAGCGTGCCCTGATATCCGTCGGGACCGCGCGAGAATATCCCCTGACAGGCATCCTCAATCACGGCAAGGCCGTGTTTCTCCGCCAGCACGCGGATCGCCGACATGTCACACACACGGCCATTGAGATGGACCGGCATGATGGCCTTGCTGCGCGGGGTGATTTTCTTTTCCGCCTCGGCCACATCCATATTGGGGCTGTCACTGCGGCTGTCCACCAGCACCACCCTGGCGCCGAGAAGAGAGGCGGCATGGGCGGTGGCGATGAAGGTGCGGGTAGGCACGATAACCTCGTCGCCGGGACCGACGCCGGCGGCCATCAGCCCCATCATCAGGGCCATGGAGCCGCTGGTGGTACACAGGACATACGGCACATCAAGCTGTTTCGCGATCTCGGCTTCCATCTTGGCGGTTACCGCGCCCATGCTGAAGGATCTCGCCGCCATGGTTTCGACGACGGTGGCTATTTCGTTTTCACCAATATCCGTCATCCAAAACGGCACCTCGCTGCCTGCGCTGACAAAAGAGGCGTTTGCGGCTTCAGATTTTCTCATGCTATTCGAGCTCACTTGATAAGGCATTTCCAGATGGTTTCGGCGAGGCGGATGTCTTCCACCGCATCCTCACCGTTGGCCAGAGGCACGCGATCCTCCCTGAGGTCATCAACGAACGCCCTTGCCTGGCGCTGGAACGACCAACCTTGCTTCACCTCAAAGGTCTCTATCTCGTTTCCGTCACCTCCACGCTGAAGCGTCACCCGCGCGGGAGTGCCCTTGAGCAACGGCGGCGGCAGTTCGATGGTCAGGCGTCCGCGCTGGAAGAATATTTCCACACCCTCGCACCAGTTGCCGTGCTCGAACATCCCAAACTCCAGGACAGCAGGAAAACCACCGAAATCAAACAGGGCAACACCGCCGGCCTTGGCCCGGTAATCGAGATGAACCACCGAGGGCGTGGCGCCAAGAAGATAGCGCATGAGATTGATGTCATGGGCGTAGACATTCATAAAATCGTCATAGTCGGTATGCAGTTCCCGAGGCAGCCAGTCGGGCGCCACGGCCCATGATTCCAGACCCTCCGGCCGCCCCTCACTCAGCCCCACGGGCAGGGCGGGGTCATAGAAAGCATCCCCCTGAAAACAATAGAAACGGGAGAAGGTCAGCGGCCCCAGCTCGCCACTGGCCATGAAGCCCTCAATCAGCCCCTTGGCCAGCTGTACGCCTTCGTCGTGGCGCTTCATATAGCCGATGGCGTATTTGACCCCGGCGGCCTTCGCCGCTTCCGCAAGGGTTTCGGCCTGTCCAAGAGTTGCCGCCATGGGTTTTTCGGTGAGCAGGTGTTTGCCTGCCTTCAAACAGTCGAGGGCCACGGGACCGGTGTGGTGGCGGCTGGTTACGGCAACCACCGCATCCAGATCGGCATTATCGAGAAGCTCCCGGTGGCTCGTAAAAGCCTGAGGAATGCCGTAATGGGCCTGAACGGCGTCACGCAGGCTGGGACGTATTTCGGCAATGGCCGTCACCTCGCAACCTTCCATCTCGGCGTAATTGGCAAGATGGGCGATCTGACCAATATAGCCCACCCCCACCATGCCGACCTTAACGGGAGCTCTGTTCCCTCCGGTCACGCCGCCCACGTGTTCGAGTAGCCCTTCGGCAGAAGCCTGGGAAGATGTTTGTTCTTGAAATCGTTATGGCGCAGATCATCGGCGGATAACCCGAATGCCGCAAACCGGCTCTGCCAATATTCGGATGTCTCGAGGCGTGTGCTCAGGCGCTCAATGACCGATGGCGGAATGGTCCCGTCCCTCTGCTGGCCGAGAAAACCCAGGAAATAAAGCGCGAAGGCGTTTTCGGGCGCCACCACGTCACTGAGATTAATCAGGGTCGCAATCTGCTGGTCAACCTTGGCCGGGCGGTCTTCATGGAACAGGCGGTGAAAGTTGAGATGATAATTCATATAGAACCAGATATCGGTGATCTGGTCGGCGTCGGGAACCTGATCGAGGCCAATGACCGAGAAGGCTTCCTCAAAATCCGCCGTGGCTAGGCGCAGACCCTGTTCGATCTCCGCCTGCTTGCCAAAAGCCCCGGCTGCGAACCGCACCTCGGAACTCCCCACATCATCGATCAGGCCCTGGGCCACCATGGACTCATAGATGGGCGTGTTGGCAAGCGGCTGCAGGGGTGAAATCCGGCACCAGTCGAGGTCCATTTCCCGCGCCACCTCGATGGTGTCCATCACCATGCCCATGGTCTCTCCGGGAAACCCCACCATCAACTGAATGCTGGCGTAGATCTGTTCATGTTTACACAGGGCCTCGGCGGCCTTAAGGAAATTCGCCACCTTGCCCGGCTTGCGCACCTGTTTGAGGATTTCCGGATTACCTGATTCCATGCCGATATTCATGCCGATGCAGCCGCTTCCGGCACAGGCCGCCACCACCTCTTCGGTACAGGAAATGGCGATAACGCCGTTGGTGGCGTCCCAGGTCAGCTTCAGCCCGCGCCGCACCATCTCGTTGAACAAGGCAACGGCGCGGGATTCATTCTTCAACAGGTCGTCATCAAGCCACATGACGTGACTCACACCATAGTCGTTCTCCAGCCTCTCCAACTCATCCACCACTGAGGAAACATCGCGCATACGTACCCCGGCGCCGTTGAAACTGCGCACCGAGCAGAAGGTGCATTGCGCACGGCAGCCGCGGTTGGAAAGAATGGTGGCAAACCGGGTGTCCCCGGGTTTCAGATAATAGAAAGAACCAATGGTCCCGTAGCGGGCATTTTCCTCCGGTCCCGCCAGATCCCAGGACGGAAGAAGATTGCAGTCGTCCTCGGTGGGCCGTTTTTCCTTTTGAAAACGGAGCCGCTTTCCGCCCTCGTCGATAATGATCTGGGCAAGCGTATCCACACCGGCTTCACCGTTGACAACCTGCACGAAGCCTTTAAGAGCGAGCTCGCCCTCGTGCAGAAACGCCATGCGGGCACAGGAAATATCGTCGAGCACACGCTCCACGTCGTTGCTCACATGGACCCCACCGATGGCCAGGGAAACCCCATGCGAAGACGCCTTTTCGCAGACCCGTTTGAACGATAGATGGGTCATGGTGAACATACAGGTGACACAGATCAGATCAGGGGTGATCTCCGCCACCGCCGCATCAAGGGCCTTCTCCCACGCCACATCATAATCGAAGGAATCAACCGTATCCGTGGCGTGACACTGTTTGAGAACCTCATGATTGAGGTTGCAGATATTCACCTCAACGCCGATTTCACGCAGGTTGCGGGCCAGGATAATCAGGCCGTAAGGCGGATAATTGGTATAGCGGCCCCGCCTGGCGGTATCGTAATGGAACAGCTCGGCGTGAGAATCTGGTGGATTAATCAATAAAACCTTGGCGATCTGCCGTTCCGGAAACAGGCGGGTAAGGACGCCCTCGACTTCTTCGAGATCGGCGCACTGGTCCGTTACGCCCCCCATGGAGGGGTATGACGTCTCGGTATTCCTATCTTTAGATTCGCGGTTCATAATCGAATATACGGGGAGCATTCTCCGGAACACGCCCTGCTCACAGAGCGCAGCCGGCACCTCAGTCTTGCTGTTTCCATCCCATGGCGAAATCCACCACGGCGTGACACAGAGCCAGATGGGTGATTTCCACGAAACCGTATTCTCCCGAGGGCACATAGAAATTGACGTCGCCCAGGCTGCGCAGCCGATTGTCTTCCTCGAACCCGCTCAATGTCACTACCTCGCAGCCCTTTTTCCGCGCCTCGGCCACGCCGCCCAGAATGTTCTCGGAATTTCCAGAGCTGCTGATGGCCACCAGAAGATCGTCGGGGCGGGCGTGAAGATCGATCTGCTTGGCGAACACGTTCTCATAGCCCAGGTCATTGCCGAGACAGGTCAGCGCCGCCGGGTCATTGAATGCCTGGCTGCGCAGGTTACCGTTCTTCGAATAATCGATGGCCATGTGGCTGGCGATCCCGGCGCTGCCGCCATTGCCGATAAACATGATCTTGTTCCCGGCATCATGGGCGCCCTTGGCAAAGGCGCCAAACGTCCCGATGGCGTCATCAAGGGAGAGGTCGGCTCCGTTGCCGTCACGACACCGCACCAACCGAGGAAGCGATCCAAGGGTGGCAAAATAAGCATCGACAGGCGTGGACATGACGTTTTTCCTGGCGCTATTTCAAAAGTGCCGTGGCCGTCTTCACCAGGCCGGCTTTTCCAATGGTAAGGCGGTGGCCGACGATATTAATCTTCAGTCCGCCGGCGATGTTGCCGATGAAGCCCGCATCCTTCATGGCCGCGCCCGAAGCGACGATCGGCGCGGTAATGGCGAAGAAGGCGTCACCCGCCCCCACCGTATCGATGGGAGAACCGGCAACGGCGGGAATTTCGTGAGTGCCGCTGTCTTTTTCGAAGGTAATGCAGCCTTCCATGCCAAGCGTCACCATAATTCTGTCGCAATCGATCTTCCTGGAAAGGTCTTCCGAGATGATGTCGGCGACCTCTTTGAATTTATCCCCCACGGCGAGCCGCGCCTCATGAGTGTCGATACAGACGTAGTCGGCGCGCGGATAGCGCGTGATCAGGTTATACCCCAGATTGGCGCTGTTGCTCTGGGCATTGACGGCAAGGAATTTCGCCTTTTCGACCAGAAGGGCAATGGTGGAAGGACACAGCATGCCGTGGCCGAAATCCGTCACCACCACCAGGTCATAGTCAGCCGCGCGTTTGGAAATAATGTCATTAAGTTGAGTTTCCACTTCCGGCGGCAGGGGTGAATCGTCCATGAAGTAGACTTCGAACAATTTTTTCACATAGGCAGATTCTATAAAACGCTGTTTGCGAGTTGTTGGCGCCGAAGGACGCTCAAGGGCCGTCAGCGTGATGTTCTCCTTGATACTGGCCTCCACCAGTTCACGGTGGGAATCCACCGCCCCCAGAATCGTCACCACATCCACCGATTCACAAATGCTGGCCAGCGCATTGGCGACCGCGATCACGCCACCGGCGAACATCTCGCCTCCTTCGTAACGGGTGGCGATGATGTTTTCCTTGGGCGACTTGCCCATTGGGTTGGCATAGACATAGTCGTCAATGATGGTGTCGCCGACCACCAGAATCCGATAGTCCCGCACCCCTTCAATGAGATTCAACACACGCTCCAGCCCACCATCCTGGCGTAAATCGTGGAGATACTCTTTGAGAGACGGATCAAAAACCCTCAGATTCTGGTTGATCAGGTTGGAGGAGCTGAACGTAACCTCTTCGGTAAAAACGATCCTGCCGCCGTGTTTTTCGACGGAGTCGCGCTCGGTGACAATACGCCCCGTAATATCGTCTTCGGGATTGGCGTATTCGGAGCCCTTTACGTAGACGTCGGGCTTCAACGCCTCAATAATCTGCTCGGCCCCAGGATGGGGGTTGATGACCACCCAGTCGATGATTCCCTGGGCCGCCACCATCTCGGCGCGCATATGCTCAGAAAATACCGGACGACCCGGCGCCTTTCCCGCATAGACGTCACAGGTGACAAGCACCACCAGGATATCGCCTTTCCGTTTCGCGGTCTGAAGATGTTTCATATGCCCATAGTGAAACAGGTCGAAGACACCTCCCGCCATAACCACAGTCCTTCCCGCCGCCTGTTCCCCGGCGAGAACACTCACAAGCGCCTCAACAGTTTTGATTTTATTTTCCAAGAAATCCATTATGTAAGTTCAGCCGGAACAACATCCGTGTGGGGAACCGTCTCGATTCTGCGGTAGAAACTCCTGACATTCTTGCCCATGCCGAAAATATTGCCCAGGCCACTGTTGGAGATGCCATAGGCCTTACAATATCCAGAGATCAACTCCTTCTGAACATCATCATGGGCGAAATGGATGTTAACGCCGCCGGGACAGGCATGGTCCCTTGGGCCTTCGTTAAAACCACACTGCTCCAGAGCGATAAAATCATAGTGAAAATGCCTAGTTTCCACTTGGTCGGTGGCAAGCATGTCCTGTTTGCGCAACAGACTGAACTCGATCAATTCCGAAAGATAACCGGCGACCCAGTCCTCATAGGCGCCGTTTTCCTGAAACAACTCCCGCGCCACGTCATAGGCGATGTCGTGCACATCCCGCATATACCGGAACACCATCAGGGCGCTGTACATCAGTTGTTCATTGTTGCCGAGTTTTCCGGCCTGATATTGCTCGGCCACGCCCTCCCGGCGAAGAAAATCATGCAGTTGCTCGGGGCTATCAAACAATTCATTGGTTTCACGCCGGAACCCTTCATAGAGTTCCGCTACGGGGCTGGCGGCGGAAGTCACCCTTTCATGAATCCGGGTGATCAGGGTTGAAATCCTGATCCCGCGCGCCTTCAACAGCTTGAACAGTTCCAGCAACAGCGCGTTGTTGTAGAACACCTCCACCGTGAGGTCGAACATCCGGCATTCCTCGTATTCCTCGAAGGTCAGGGTGTCATTGCCGACACATATTTCATCGATTTCCGGAGCGAAGATGGTCTCGCTGAACAACTCATAGGTATTCATGGTATGGGGCGTCACCCGGAATTTCGTCAGAGGGCTATATTCGGCCTGCCCCTCCGGAGTCGCGGCTTCGGAGCCACCGAGCATTATGTACTGGTGTGAACGCACCACGTTCACACCGGTATCAATCAGATCACAGACCGACTTGAAGTGGGCTTTCAGTGAATCGCCGGGCAGGGCAAGAATAAGCTCGGAGAACTGGTTGCCGGCATGGGCCTCGCTCTCGTTGGCCACCTTGACCATGGTGTCGGCATTGATATTCGAACGCTTGACCTTTTCCAGAACGGATTCGTCGGTGGACTGGATGGCGGAACTGAGCCACACGGACCCACCTCCAAAAACGCCGCTACGGATGATCTCGGCGGCCTCCAGCACGCGCGCCTTGTTGTTCTTGCCCATGATACCAACGAAATATTTTGGCCAGCCATGGGCTTCCTGGACGCGGACGATTTCGCGGCAGATATCGGCGTCGCGTTTGTACATGCCGAAGTTTGAATCGGCATAGATCAGATCCGGATTGCGGGCGCGGCTAGCCACATAGTCCAGTTCCTCACGCACCCGGTCAAAGGAGAACTTGCGCACCACGTTGAAGTAATCGTCCCCCTCTTGGCAGAAGGTGCATTTGAAGGGACAGCCGCGCGCCGTCAGCATCAGGGGCACCAACTTTTCATTGGCCAAAAACTTGTCACACAGCCCGGTCAGATAGGGGGAGGGTATCTCGTCGAGTTCCCTCATGGCCGCCACCTCTTCGCCCATGATGAATTCACCGTTGCTGAGATAATGGCAGCCGGGGATCACCACCTTGTCCGCCTTCAGCTTTTCGACATCAAAATCGTATTGGCGGAGCGCCTCGAACAACAGAGAGAAAGGAATTTCTCCATTGCGGAAAACATGGAAGTCCATGGCCGGATGCGCGGACAGGAAAGCTTCCTGTTCTTCCGGGTCGAGGGGATAGTTGGGGCCGCCGAATACCAGCACGGTGCCGGGAGACCGGCCTTTGATTGACCGGGCGATCTCATAGGACAGATTCAAGTTCCAGATATAGTTGGAAAAGCAGGCGATACGGGGCACTTCCTTTTCTAGATATGAAATGTACTCCGTCGGGTATTTAAAAATTTCGAGGTTTATCTCGCCCGCGAATTTTTCCAAGGAATAAGACGCCACCATGGAGACCCCGAGGGGGACCGAATTACAGGAATGCCCCTCATGCGCCAAATCACAGAAACTGACGGCGGTTTTCATTTAACGACTCCGAGCTTCTTTTGCCGTCCCGCCTCCCCGTCCCGGCAGATCTGTCACGGCAATGGCGCTCCACACAAAATACTCCAATGGAACATCAGATAAGCATTCATTGGCATAACAGGATGGACTTTTTATTCTCATACGCTTTTCGCCTTGCCGGTATCCATAAAATTGCACCCCCTGAAGGTCAGTTCTCGATTGCGTTCGGCCTCAGCACCGGAACGGTGTCGGGCGGACTGAACGTGTAATGGAGAACCAGAAGCCGAAATTTGATAAAATACTTGAGGCTCTCCAGACTCCACCCCCCTTTGTTTGCTAGCATCTCTATTCTGAACGGGAAGACAAACAACGGCAGAAGCATCACAAAAACGACCCGCTGGCACAGGAAAGTATTGTGCAAACAGTAATCAAACGCCTGGAAGCGACTCGCGAATATGACCGTATATCGGAAGCGGTCGAAATGGGAAATATAGGCTTCGTGCTTCTGGGCGATGATCTCCTCGTTGAAGCCGCTTGTCTGATGAGCCGACGCCTTGTCGTTCCAGAACTTCAGCCCGTTAAAGGTGGATTGCAGAAGCGTTTCATCCCAGGGAATGCCCAGCCACCCGCAAACGGCCGACATGGTTCTCTTGGGGTCCTGATGCAGATCTTCCAGACGCACCGCCCGTGATTGGAATTTTACATTTTCCAGGGCCGGGCAGCCGCTCAAAAACCGGGCCCGAACCACCTTTAAAGGCCTTCGCGGGATCGGGGCCTTGGCGTCAAGTATGTGCATGCGGAAGTGGGAACCCAGGGTCTGGATCGGATCCCGAACCATGTGCAGAAGGCGGCTGTCTGGGAAATCCTCGGTCACGGCGGTTACGGCCGGGCGCGATGGACCGTGCAGTCCGAGCAGAATGACGGCGCCCTTTTCGAGCCGGTGGCCGATAGCGTCCGCATAGGCCAGGTGCAGAGCCTGAATGAAAAGCCGCCGAGTAACGGTCTTCCCTTGCGGGAGCATCTCCCGCAGGGAGAGCCGAAAAACGTCGGCATCGGCGGAAAGGGTCTGGTCCCTGTTCTCGCCCATAGTTGTGAACCCGATGCGCTCTCCGTAGCACGCCCAGCTCTTGGGGTTTTTGGGGGGCGCCGCGCCATCGAACAGCGACCCGAACTGGTCAATGAACGCCTCAATCAGCGCGTCGTATTTGAGATCGCAGAACTCCTCCCAAAAGACGTAGAAGCCCATCAAGACGCAGTCTGGTGTTGAGGCAATCCAGGGATGGGCGTCGAGAAGCGACGCCATCAGGCTGGTGCCGCTGCGCCCCGAGGTGAAGACCGTAACGATGGTCGTCATATCTTCAGGGGCAATACGCGTATTCAGCCGGGGGACCGCTCCCGATTTCTCCGACGCACCCTGTTTCGCCGGCTTGGTCTTGGCGGAGGCCGTTTTTATTTTACTCGCTTCCATATGGAAAATTTTCCGGGGGCGTATCGTTATCCGACTTTCAGAACCTGATTGGATTGGATTGCATTGCGTTCTGTTTTACCCAGGCCGGTGATAGCCGCGCCCCCACATAATGAAAAATGGAATCGGCGGGGAGAAGCCGGGCTATATCCGCGTGTGGATCGGGTCTGCCGGGATTCGCCACATCATCGATAAAATCCGCGACGGCGGCAAGGATTTCCTCCCCGCTCATATTCCGTAAGTCACCATACTCGTTCGGGTTTTTGTGGAGAAGCTCGGTGAAAATACGTTGACCGGGGATGGCCTTTCCCTCCCAGTCGACCGCATCCTTAAAATACACCCACGAATTCGGCAGGCCGAAATAGAAGGGGTACCAGTCGAGCAGCAGCTTGGGTTTGCCCGGCCCGAACCCAGCACAGATGCCAGCGCCGTTATTACCCATCAAAATGTCCGCTTCCGTTGCGGCATAAAGCTGGAAAATATTGGAGTTAACCCCGATATTTTTCCCGTCGACAAGCCCACCCTCAGCATCGCTACGAGAATCTGGATCGATTTCATGGTCACCGGTGAGGAGAACCTGATAGCCGTTCTCGTTCAACAGGCTAATGGCAGGCAAATGCCGCTTCACGTCCGAACCGTTCCTTGTCCTTGCAAAAGGGGCGTCACGCTTTTCATGACGCAGATAGAGACAGCAATACTTCGCCGGGCCTTTCCTCCCGCTCCGTCGCCAGGCCTGCGCCAACCGCTCTTGGATATCCTTGCGCTTGAGTTCCGGAAGGCGAATCGGCGGAGCAAATATGCTGGCCTGGAGGGTGGTGAGGGCCGCCGTCTGCTCGAAGGAAACCCCCCAAGCACGTGCGCCGACGGGAAAAATCTTATCAACGCCTTCTTTGACGATCATGTCCCGGTAAAGCTCCAGAAGGCCGCAGTAGACAACGTTGGAACCGGCGAGCGACCTGATAACCTTCCCCGTGAGCCATTTCGCCATACGGTCATGAATCTTCAGAAAAGGAAGGGCGATAACCCTGTGGTTTCTTGCTATCGTGATCATGAACCGGGGCATAAAGATCACACGGATATCGGACCAAAGGTCCTTCACCACCGGATTGTATTCATGACGCCAGGAAGCAATCAGGAAAACGCAGCGCTTGCCAGGATGCATACGGCGCACGGCGTCCGGCCCCATCACCGTGTGCCCGAAACTCGTCGGCGAGGTCATCAAGACCACCACATCGGCATGGCGAATCTCACGCCAGTGCCACAACAAGCGCCCCACCCAGACCAGTCCCGAAAAAGGCAGGAGAACCGCCGTCGCAGTGCGGCTGAAAACCCGCCACGCCATGCGCACCGGGAAAATCAGGATATTTTTAAGGCTCCCCAAACT
>Ga0187833_10002782_pt1 | contig 18415 bp, 13 predicted proteins | sample ETNtaG_37_FD_167968 | JGI IMG/M metagenome (GOLD analysis project Ga0187833, IMG submission 167968) | Marine microbial and viral communities from oxygen minimum zone, Eastern Pacific Ocean - ETNP2014_SV_400_PacBio MetaG (Illumina Assembly) | ecosystem: Environmental > Aquatic > Marine > Hypoxic...
CTCGTTCTCCAAGGCAACCGATACAGATCCGCCCGCAGATATCACAATGCTGTTGTTGAGGAGGGTGACGCACGTCGAGGCATCCCCGGTGATGCTCACCTCGACCTCGCCCTCCATCTCACCGTTGTTGCGCACGACGATGGTACCTGTGCCATCGAGGCTCTCAGGAGCTTTCACGACGATCTCGGGCGCAGTTGCGGTCACTGAGAGCTCGACATCCTCGGCGACCGACTCATCGCTCTTCGCCAAGACCTTCAGCGTACCCTTCATGGTCCCCCGTTTCTCTGTCGTGACGGCAACGGTGACGTTCGACGACTCGCCGGGCGCAAGCTCCATCTCCTCACCGTTTATGGAGGACACATCGGCAAGGGCACCCTCCAAGGTAGTGACGAAGGTCTCCTTACTATTTCCTGTGTTATGCACCTCGACAACGAGGTCGATGCTCTGGGTGGCCTCCACATCGGAAGAGGTCAAATGGGATGTGATGTCGAAGCTGATCTTCACCTCCACCTCGGGCCTTAGCTCGATCTCGAATCCCTGGGTCTGTTTCGGCATCCCGGAGGGGGTCGTCTTGAGATAGAGGCGCTGGTCGCTTTCGTCGTCGAGCTTGACGGTCACGGTGAACAAGCGCTCCTCGTTGGAGGGTAAGAGCACTTTTTTCTCCTCCAGAAGGGCGTTCTCAAGGTCGTAGCTCGCCGACGCGCTGAAGTCGAAGAGCAGGTCGAAGTGCATGCGGTTCCGCAAGACGATGGGGAGCTTCGCCTCCTGTCCGACCAGCACGCCGTATCTCTCACCATCCTCGAGCACCTTCTTCAGATCCTCGCTGGGCTCGACATCACACTCGAAGGGGAACTGTATGTCCTCGACCGTGAAGGACTTGCTGCTGCATGTGAAGGATGACTCGTCCTGCACCTTCAGGGGGGTGTCGCAGACCATGATGTTGGCCGAGATCTTCTTGGCATGGCTCATTGTGCAGGTGGTCCGGAGCGAAGCTATGAATGCCTCGTTGGCCGCTGCTGCCGCCATGGCCAGTGCGTTCCCTGTGTTCTTGCCGGGCGCGCTCTTGAACGCATCGACAGCGGTCATGAGGGCGGACCGTGTCACGTCATTGAGTTCGAGTAGGTCGGGCGCTCCTGCCAGAACGTCGAAGGCCGCTGCCATTTCGTTAATCCCACCCGTGAGTGCGTAGCCGTCTTCGGCAGCGAAGGTCCGGCCGATGAAGTGGGTGGTCCCCAAAGCCAGGAGATGGGCTCTGGCCTCGAGGCTGATATCGCACGCAAGCAGAAGGGCAGAGACATCCACGACCTTGGACTGCTTTGATCCCAGGTTGAACTGTTCGTAGGTGAGGTTCCCGATCATGAGGTCCGGCATCACTGCGTAGCGATAGGTGTTCTCTGTGTTCCCGCCGTTGATGGCCTGAAAGGAGCAGATGAGCTTCCATTTGTCCTTCCGGCATCCTGTAAGAGTGATGGCCGACTTGGAGAAGTCCGCCGGTTTCACGGCGATCTCGGCCAATCGCTCGAGCAGTGGATCGCTTACGGAGGTGACGTTGAGGGTGAGGGACGCGGCGTCCTCCCGGGTGAGCTCAATCGTCAGGTTGACGACAGTCCTCTGGTCCGCCTTCCCGGTCACCTCGTGGCACGGCGGGACCGGGGGGGGCTTCCCATATCTTGAGCCCGTGTCCTCCGGGACCGATGTGAGCTCTGTGTCACCAGCAAAGACCTTCACACCATCCCCTTTTGCGCATACGCGGAATGTGTCGTCATCAGGTCTGTGGTTGGTGATGCCCAGGGAGAATTCCGTTGTGAGGTTGGGAACGGCCGTGATGGATGACGGTGCGTCGAGGACGTAGGGCTCGTTCTCCGCGTAGGGGACGGTGACGATCACTTCGTTCCTCATACCAGTAGATGCGTTGACTCGCACCGTGCCCTTTCCCGCCACGCCCACGTGGACCTCGAGGACGATCCCCCCGTTGGATTGGACCGTGGCGTTCGCAAAGAGTGTATCCTCATCGACGCCGCCCTTCCCTGGCTCGAGTGTGAGGGTCCGATTCACCATCGGGGCTGCCACGTCGACCGTGATGGATGGGATCGGTTCGGGGCTGGAGAACATGAACGGGAGCATCCCCGGTCGGTACAGCGTGTAGTTCTCGTAGTTCAGCCGCACGCCGAACACGGGCCCGTACCATCCCTCACGGAGTGTGTCTATCGAGGCGTCGGGGAGGGCCATCGAGCCGAACAGCACGTTGGTAGCGGGATCGAGCCGGGACGCACCGATGGCACCGTCCGAGAAACCGATCAGATCGAGGTCGTGCTCCAACAGGTAGGGCAGGTCGACAGAACGTGTGATGGTGGCGGGGAGCGCACCCGTTCGGTTGTACGGCACGGTGACCGTACCATCATCCTTCCGCTTGGAACGCAACATGATGAAGCCCCTCTTCAGGGTGTGGTTAATGACGAGCTCGGGCCCGATCTTCCTGCTGAGCCCCCCTAGCGAGAAGTCGGTATGAGTGAAGAGCGAGGAATCCCCCAGTACGAGCGGGTCCGCTGTGGTCGATACGGTCTTCGTTGTCTCGGGAGCAGTGAGCACCTCCGTGCTCGAGAGGCCGAGCTGGAGATGGGAGGATACTTTCAATGTGGGGGTCCCTTTCCGAAGGAGAGTGAAGTCCGACGCGGAGGAGCCGGACTCGCTGATGCTCACCTCAAGCACGTTGTAGCCATCGACCGCTGCTCCGGCGGGGAGGCTCCCCACGATGCGATAGAGCTTGGGTCCGTTGAGGTACACGACGTCCTTGCCCGAGAGAGGGGCGCCGTTCAGGGTCAGCGTGAAGAAGTGTGCGTTGTCAAGGTAGAGGAGGGTGGAGCCGGCGAGGCTTGTGATGTTGGCCATGAGTTCCACCTTCTCACCCAGGTTCCCTGTAAGGAGCAGAGGGCTGATCTCGGTGATACGAAGGTGCATCCCATTGGAGGTCGTGCTGGCCCCGGTGCAGTCCGCCACCGCCGTGAGGCTCTCGCCGGGAGGTACGGAGTCGGATCCCGTGCCCCAGAACACCTGTGCATCCTTCCCGGCACAGGATATGCTCGACATGGACGTGACGGGTTGAAGTGTCTTATGGGTCCCTGTGTTCGTGAGGTTGAGGAAGACCAGCACACGGTCGTTAAGAGCGGTGGCCGCGTAGGAGACCGTCGCCAGGACTGGTGTACGGACCTGGACACGTAGCTGGAGCTCTTCCGTGTATCCCGTATCCGCCTCGAGTGTCACGTTGTAGACGTACTCGCCCTCGAGCGCTCCGTCGGGGACCTTGACCTTCAGGTTCGAGCGCACATGACATGGTGGATTCTGTGCTTCGTCAGGCCATTCGAACAAGACATCACATACCTCTACATTGAACTGTTCAGGATTGGGGAGCGTGATCTCGAGTTCCCCTGGGCCGGACACCTTCCGTGTATTGAGCTTGAAATGGTTGAAGTCCACTTCCTCGAAGGCTTGTGTGATCTTGAATCGCATCTCGGCCTTGTCGAATGACTTGAAGTACGTTCCTCCAGTATCGTCAGTGATATTGATCAGGTCATAGCAGTACTGGAAGTTCTCCATGAGGAGGCCGGGCCGGAACGTCTTGTCAGCACATACCGTCGAACCACCCCCGTCGGGCTCGCACTTGTCCGTGTACACACCGATCCACGAGGGATTCCCCGAGCAGCAATTGCTCTCGCACACTTCGATGTCCTCACCCTCGGCGTTAGGTACGGAGGAGCACAGGAGCTCACAAGTACTGCCGGAGCGGGAACATCGGGGACAGGTGGGTGGACAGGGGGAGCGGTACTTTGGGTCCTCTGGATCGGGCGTGAATCCGAACACCACGATGCGCTTGGCCTTGGCCTCGTCAGCAAGGTTCCGCATGCTGGCGTACATTCCGGTGAAAACCGCGGCATCAGTGATGACGTACACGAGCTTTAGGGCCCGCTCACGCCACCGGTTCTCAGGGAGTTGGCTTCCCCAGTCCGAGGCCCATTTCTCACGCACGGCGTACTGGATAGCATCGTAGGAGTTCTCCCGACACTCCTCCCCGCCAGTGATCCGGTCATAGATCGCTACCAGTCCCGATTGGATCGCTGCGTCCGCTGCGTATTCGTCAGCATAGAAGTCCTGGAAAGGGAGGGGCAGCTTGGGCGGGCCAAAGCTATGGGTGAACTGGTTGGCAAAGGGGACAAGGGCCACTCGGAAGTTGCCTTCGGACTTGCTCTTGAGCACCTCTGTGATGGCGTCCCAGGTGTTCCTGAACTCCTCGAGGTCGTCCCGCATGCTCCCGGTATGGTCGATGACGAACACTGCATCGATGGGGCGCTGGAATGTCTCGTTGTTTGCCACATGGACGGTGAAGGTATTCTCCTCGCCCCATGAGAGCCCGGTCTCCAGCACAGGAACGGCCAGCGCGGGGATACCACAGCTGCCATCTGCGAGCACGCACGACTCTGTTGTGCCGGAGGAGCAATCGGACCCGGTCCAGCACGCGTGGTAAGCGCCCGACGCAAGGCTGACAACCAGCAGAAATACGAGGAAAGACGTTCGCATGGCTACCGCTCACATATTATCATGGTTACATGACTTATATCCCTTGGGTTTTCGCAGCGCCCGTTACCGACAAATATTTATACCGCCGCACCCGCAAGGGAGGGTCAGAAAGGGGTCAGTGTGGAATGCGAGATGTTCTATGATGAGAAGATGGACTTCACCTCTTACTCGGAGGAGTTGGAACGGCTGGCCGGCCTGTACGATAACGTGGACTTGGAAGTAGTCGGTAGCTCGGTGGAGGGGCGCGATATCTATCGTGCACATATCCACGGTGACGGAGCCCCCGTGCTAGTAACGGCAGGACACCACGGCAACGAGCCCGCTGGGCCTATGGCGGCCCTGAACTACATCCGAGAGGCTGGCGAGAACGGCTCCACGCTGGACATCACAATGTACCCCATGGTCAATCCGGATGGCTATGAGGCGGATCAGCGGGAGAACGCCCATGGCGTCGACCTCAACCGTGATTACGGTTTTTTCAAGGAACCAGAGACACTTGCTCTCATCGGGAGCATCGATCGTGAGGACTACATAGCTGCACTGGACATGCACGAAGCGCCCCGGTCCACAAAGGGTTTCTATGTGTACGAGTCCACGCCCATTCGCGAGGACATCCACCTTGGCCAGACAGCGGTGGACGCTGTCGGCGAGAAGCATCCCATCTCATGGGGCGTGGTCCGGCGCGATCGTCCCGGCTGCTTCCGCGACTTCTGGGCATCCAGAGACGCGTACGCCGTCACCTTCGAGCCTCCGGGCACCTTCGAGATCGTGGACCGTATCGACATGGAGCTCCGGGCGCTCCATGCCAGCCTCGACCTCCTGGAGGAGACCACGGCCGATGGCTCGTGGGATACCTACGTAGCAAGTGGCGATTACGTCGTGGCAGCACCTTGAGAAAGTGTGCTCTGCCACAAAATAGTAGCTGACGCTCCAGTATTAAATGGGTCCTTCCGAATGGATCGGACCTACTTTGCAGCGGACTTGTAGCGGTAGAGCGTGGATGTGTTGGTGTCCGTGTACACCAACTTCTTCTCGACCTTTTCCTTGGACACCATCTGGTTGAACTTCCTACCCAGATAGGAAGGGCTCAACTTCGTTAGGTAGGAGAGGTAGTCAACGCTCACCCATCCTCTTCGCTGGACTAAGAAATCAAGGGCATTGAGAAACAGTCTCTCCTTCGTAGTCTTCTTCACACCCGACCCTCCAATAATAGAGACGTCGTGGCGTTATTTAAGGCTTTCTGCTCCGTTACAGCCTTCAATAGGTCTGTAGGAAACGATAGGAACTTCTAGAAACTTCTAAACGAAGTAATATCTTTAAAATGAACTATAAGGCAAGAATACGGCCTAATACCTCCATTTAGCAAGCTGGAAGCCGGCCCCCACCCTGTCCTTGGGGGGCACAGTCTTTTTAAACCTGAACATCCTGCCCGCGAACATGGTGGACGACAGGAGCGCGCCAGATAAGCGCTTCCTGGAGAACATATTCAAGACGGACCTCCATTGCCATCTTGGCGGGTCTATCCGTCTTGAGACCCTCGTCGAGCTGGCCGATGAACAGGGAGTCCCTCTCCCGTCAAAGAACATCGAGAAGCTCAAGAAGACCATCTCTCCGTCCGAGTTCGGCTCCCTTGAGGAGTACCTTGCCGCCTTCACTACGACGGAGTCCGTCCTCAGGGATCCATCTGCCCTCGAGCGGGTGGCCTACGAGGTATGCGAGGATGCAGCGAAGGAGAATGTCATCTACCTGGAGCTGCGGTTCGGGCCTACCAATTACCAGACCGATGACCTCTCACCCCAGCGCGTGGTGTCGTCCGTGCTGGAGGGGATGAAGCGTGCCGAGAAGGAATACCCCATCAGGACGGGCCTCATCCTTTGTGGCATCCGCACCGAGCTCGAGCGCACTCGGGAGGCAGCTGAGCTGGCCGTCATCTTCCAGGGGCGTGGCGTGGTCGGATTCGACCTGGCCGGAGCCGAGCGGGGCCATCGTCCCAAGGACCTAATGAAAGCGTTCACCCCCGTGCTCAAGAACTTCGTCCCAGTAACCGTTCATGCAGGTGAGGGCTACGGTGCAAAGAGCATCGAGGAGGCGATAAACTATCTCCGCGCCGACCGGATCGGGCACGGTACCAAGATCCAGGAGAACACGAAGCTCTACGATTACGTCAACGTACGGCGTATCGCCCTCGAGGTTTGTCCTACGAGCAACGTCCAGACACAGGTAGTGAGCAGTATCGGAACTCATCCCATGCTCCGCTACTTCCGCGACGACCTGCGGGTGTGTATCAACACCGATAACCGCACGATCTCGGACACGACCATCACCAATGAACTCGGCAAGTGTTCCAAGCACCTCGGGCTCACCCGGGGGGACATCAAGTCACTGGTCAAGGCCGGTGTGAAGGCGGCCTTCCTCCAGCCGAGTGAGCGGACCGCTCTTCTGGACCGGGTGGACGAACAGTTCGAGGGACTGTGAGGCGTCCACTAGATCATCGCGTACACGAACGGCGATAGAGCGGAGCTCTGGCCTGCTGCAAGCAATGCGCCCACGATGAGCAGGGTGATGAGCGCGGGAGCGAGCCACCAGGCCTTGTTCTCCCAGAGGTAGTCGAACACCTCGCGCACAAGCATCGGATTCCTACCCATATCAGAACCTCAAGTACATTGATCTGGTCGTGACATAAAAACCTATCCTCGCCGCATGTCATTAATTATCGGCCCGGGAGCGAGCGGAGCTGTCCCACTCATCATCTGGATTGTCATCCCGCCTGATAAGGGACCGGCCGATCACGGTGCAGTCGATACCTGTGCCCATCATGCATCGGTAAGCATCCTCTGGAGTGCACACGATGGGCTCGCCACGGATATTGAACGATGTGTTCACCAGGACCGGTACCTTCGTGCGCTCACCGAATCCCTTGATGAGCCTATGGAACAGGGGATTGGTTTCCCCGTGGACAGCCTGGAGCCGGGCTGTACCATCCACATGGACCGCGGCTGGGATGAGATCGAGCTTATCCTCGCGGACGGGGTAGCTCATGAGCATGTATGCTGTCGGCTCGGGGAGAGGGAGGTCCACGTCGAACCAGTCTGCGGCATCCTCAGCGCACACCGCCGGTGCGAAAGGCCGGAATGGCTCACGCCGCTTGACCTTCTCATTGAGCACGTCCTTCATCTCCACGTCACGTGGATCGGCCAGGATGCTCCGGTTCCCAAGGGCCCGAGGGCCCCACTCCATCCGTCCCTGGAACCATCCTACTACCTGGCCGTCCTCGATGATGCTCAGCGTCGTATCGATGAGCTTATCCTCGTCAGAGAGCGCTTCGTGGACGATATCATTGTCCCTCAGGAACTCGTTCACCTGTTCATCGGTGAATCCCGGCCCCAGGTACGGTGAGCGGAAGTGGGATGCACGAGGTTTGCCGAGCACAGCATGGAAGGCGTGGAGGGCGGCGCCCATGCTCGTTCCACCGTCGCCGGGATCGGGGGGTATCCACACCCGCTCGAACGGTGTCTTTTGAAGGATAGTACCGTTGAACACACAGTTGAGCCCTACCCCGCCAGAGAGCACCAGGTCCGGGCAGTCCGTCTTTGCGTGTACGTGGCTGCAGGCGGTGGTGAGCACCTCCTCGGTGAGAAGCTGTAGAGCTGCGGCGATGTCCTTGTGTCGCCGTGTTGGCGCCAGTCCAGGCAGTGCTACAGGGCCGCCCAACAGCTCGCACATCTCATCCGAGGGCATGCGGTCCGCATAATGGTAATCGAAGTAACGCATGTCCAGCCGGAAGCTCCCGTCGTCGCGGACGTCGATCACTTCCTTCAGCCGCTTGTAGGATTCGTTGGTAGTGGGATCGAGGTTCCCGAAGGCAGCCATACCCATTACCTTGTATTCGGAGTTGTTCACGGCGAAGCCGAGGTAGGCTGTGATGGTCGAGTAGAGGAGGCCGAGCGAGTGAGGGAAGCGCAGCTGTTGCTCCAGCCTGACCTCGGTACCCTCGCCCATCCCCCACGCGGTCGTGGTCCACTCGCCGACACCGTCGACGGTGAGAATAGCTGCCCGTTCGAAGGGACTGCACAGGAACGCGCCTGCTGCGTGGGCCACGTGATGTGGGATGAAAAGCACGTCGCCCCCGTACCCCAGTTCATTCCGTACGCGGGACACCACACGCAGCTTGCGCAGGAGCAGGTCGGGCATAGCCCGCACGAACGAGGGTAACCCTCGCGGGAACATCTGGATGTGCTGATGAAGTGCCCGCTCCAACCGGAGGAGCGGTTTCTCGTAATGGGCGATGTGGTCCAACTCGTCCACTGTTATCCCACCCTCATCGAGGCAGGAGAGGATGGCGTTCAGAGGGAACGTGATGTCGTGCTTAACTCGTGTGAACCGCTCCTCTGCAGATGCCGCCACTACCTCGCCGTCCCGCATCAAGCATGCCGAGGCGTCGTGGTAGAAGCAGGCGATCCCGAGAACGTCCATATAACTACCTCAGTACTGTCGATAATATCTATCTCGTGGAGCGTTCCCCTGATCAGCAGGTTCCCAGTAGCTCGGTGCGCTGGCGTCAGGCCCAAGCTCAAGGAATCGCTTACCGACGAGCCGGGCGGCCAGGGCAGTGCTCCCGAGACCTAGCAGATATGAGACTGTGAGCGCGAGGGTGTTGATCGTGCCGGTAAGGGCGCCTAAAGCGTAGCCGAGTGCACGACGTGGTCCCCAGGAATCGTCGGTGGCCTCTTGCTCCATGCTCGGGTACCTACCCGGTGCCCCCACCCTCTTCATCCCCTTCGCCGATGGGGGTGATGTCGTACTCCTGAACCACGAAGATCCGGATATTAGGATCGAGGTCGCGGTACACGATGACGCCGGGGCCGATGTGTGTGTTGGGGCCCGCCTTCACGCCGGGCATGATCGAAGCGTTGACGCCGGTCTTCACTCCGTCGCCCAGGATGGCACCGAGCTTGCGGCGACCCGATGACACGGTCTCTCCCTTGATGCGGACATTGATGGGCTTGTCGTCGAACCGGAGGTTCGCCACCTTGGTGCCGGCGCCGAAGTTGCACCCTGCACCTATAAGTGCGTCCCCGATGTACGCGAGATGCTCCGCCTTGGAGCCGTTTAGGATTAGGGAGTTCTTGACCTCCACGGCGCGGCCTATGCGCACGTCATCGGAGATGTTGACATTGTCCCGGATGAAGCAGTTGGGACCTATCTCGCAGTTCTTGCCGATATAGACGGGACCCTTGATATAGGAGGTGCCGGTGATGACTGTCCCCTTCTCGATGACGACGTCGCCCTTGATAACCACGCCCGGCTCGAGCTCGCCTTCGATCCTGTGATCGATCTTCTTCATGATGAACTCGTTGGCCTCTAGAAGCTCCCATGGGCGTCCGACATCGCGGTAATAGCCTCGGTGTTCGAGCACTTCCACACGACTACCTCCCTCGATGTAGTGGTTGAGGGCGTGGGGGATGTCGTACTCGTGGCGCTCGGCCTCTCCCTTGGCAACGGCGTCCAGGAAGGAGGATTCGAGGAGGTAGATACCGGCGTTGACCATGCATCCCTTCGCTTCCTGCTCGGGTGGCCTCTCACGCACCTCGGTGAGGTGAGAGCCGTTGCACGTGAGCACGCCGTACTCCCAGGGATTGTCCACATGGGCACCGACGACCACCGAGCCGCCCTTGGCGGCATGCAGCCGCTCCATCACTGCATGGTCGAAGATGAGGTCGCCGTGGATGAGGAGAAAGTCATCGTTGAGCTTGGTGTTCTCGGCCGCCATATGTAGAGCGTGGGCCGTCCCCAGGCACTTACCCTGGTCCACGTAGGTGATGGACAGACCGAAGCGCTCACCCGTGCCGAAGTACTGGCGGATCTCGTCCGCGAACTCGTTGACCACGAGCACGACCTCTGAGATCTGGGCGGCTTTCACCGCCGAGAGCACATGGTAGAGGATCGGCTTTCCTGCAAGAGGGATCATGGACTTCTGTCGCGTGGCCGTGAGCGGATGGAGACGCGTCCCCCGTCCAGCGGCCAGTATCACCGCCTTCATGCCCATGGACCGGGCTGGGGGGACAAACTATAAGAAGCCTACCCCTCGCGCACGAACAGCGTCCCCTTGCCCTTCTCTGTCACATCACCCGAGTACCGTGCGAAGGGGCCGGAGAGTCGTTCACCCGCGATATCAACGTCATCCACGGCACCGTCGGGCACGAAGGAGGGAAGCACGTGAACGGGGCCAAGGATGACGATTAGCCCTCCCCGCATCTCGCCTCCGACGCGGCGGGGGCAGGCGCGGGCCACGATCTCCCCTTTCTGCATATGGACGCCGAGAAAGAATCCGGTCGTTCCCCTGACGATGAGCGTGCCACCGGCCATCCATGCACCTGCCTCGACACCGCAGTCGCCGGCGACCTCGATGCGACCTCCGGTCATGCCCGTCCAGTCACCGGGTGGAGCTGCGCCCAGATGGTGCCCTGCAGAGCCCTGGATCACCAGCTCGCCGCCCTTCATGGCCATACCGGCCCAGTCCCCGCAGTCCCCCTCAACCTCCAGGCGCCCGCCCGACATACTGCTGCCGGTGTGCATCCCTGCAGTACCCCTGACCACCAGCTCACCGCCGGTCATCCCCTGGCCTAACCGCTTGGTACGTGCCACATCGCCCTCGATGACGATGCGTGTACGCCCGGCGATGGAGCCCGCGCGTCCTTCCACCTCGAAGTGGTCGCCTAGCGCGACCTTGCGGTTGCCCCGCCAGATGGGGAGCTCTGAGATGCGGTCACTCGCCTTTCCAGCGAAGATGTCAGGACAGATGCTCTCTGCCTCGAGCCCGACGGCGGGCTGGTCGATCGGTCTGAGCACGACCTTGCGTACGGTCAGCAACAGGGCACCTCCCGGGGACGGGGCAGATAGTCATCCTGCACCGCATAGTTCGCCTCGGTAATCGTGTTGTGGTCCCTGAAGAAGGCCGCCCGGTCCTCGCGGACGGCGTCATCATCGTACCGTGGGCGTGTGAAGAGCGTGGACCCTGCAGCCGTCGTCACGACACGACCGTCCCGCACCACGACCTCGCCACCCTTGACGGTGAGGAACGCCCGGGTCAATCCCTGGCAGAGCTTCTTCGGGTCGTCGACGTAATCGGGCAGGATGTCGTACACCGCAATGTCCGCGTCCATGCCGGGGCCGAGCCCTCCCTTGGTGCCGAGCCCGAGCCTCTTTGCTGTGCCGGCCCGGGTGACGATGGCCAGCTCGGACAGCGAGTACTCACGGTCCAGTGATGGGAGAGTGGTCGCCGAGGAGGCCCGTTCGTGGACGTCGTCCAGGGCCTGCTCCCGTGCCTTCCGACTCGCAAGCAGTGTCATGATCTCCGGATATCGCGTAAACGGGCAGCCGTTGGGAGCATCGGTTGTGAGGAACACGCGCCAGGGATCATCGATGAGGAGGGCGAGCTCGAGGCCGGCCGCCCACTGGACGGCGTTCACCCCACTGGTCGACCGATAGACGTAGGGGATGATGCCGCCCCCAGTCTCCCGCTCCACGTCGGCGTTCACCCACTTGAGGTGATTGATGCGTCCCAGGTGCCATTCGGCGGGGCCGTCGGCGGTGAGCGTGGTTGTATCTCCGAACATCACTTGTCCGAGGTCCGTGGTGAGCCCGGGGTGGCGTGAAAGCTCGCGAGCCACCTCCTCCGCCCGGGAGGAGAAGTCCTTCCATGATCCACCGCCATAGGTGTGGAACTGGAGATGTGTGACATGTGCCTGTCCGTTCCGCCCCAGGAGACGGAGGGATTCTATGGTTATGTCCGCGTTCCCGGGGATCCCCAGGTTGTTGAGGTGGACATGGACGGGGTGGGGCAGTTTGAGAGCAGCGGCCGCGTTCTGGAGGTTCGTCAGGACCTCTGCAGCGGTAACGTCGAAATGTGGTGTCGGCTCGTCAAGGGCGTTGACGTTCTTGGCCCACTCCCAGGCGGCGTTCCCTGCCGGGTTGACGACTTTCAGCCCGAGCGCCCGCGTTGCGTGGATGAGCCAGGCGCACCAGGGCGCCACGAGCTCCTCCTGGCCGTCCCTGATGTAGCCGAGCAAGCGGTGGTTGTTGCCCGCCAGCACCAGTGCTCCGGTATCTAGCAATGGTGTGTCGGCCAGCTCCTCATGTGTGTGGCGGCCCTTGAGCGGGGCCATGGCGGGCTCGATGACTGTGGTGTACCCCATCTCGGCGTACAGGGCGCCGGTGAGCCGTGTGGACGGGACCGTGAGCCCCGAGCCGGCTCCCATACCGGCGACAGGATCCCGACCGCGAACCAATCGTGAGGAATCCTCGGGGCGCAGACACCTGGCCCGGTTGACCTTCGAGCCGGCGATATGTGAATGGATGTCCACTCCGCCTGCCATGGTGACCCGACCTCCCGCGTCCAGCTCCACAGCATCGCGTCCCTTGACGTCATCGATCATCCGGCCGTCGCGACTGCATAGGTCCATGACCTCGCCATCGATCCCTGCCAGCGGATCGTACACGCAGGCGTTGCGGATGATGAGGATCCGGGCCACGACCGGGGGCTGCCGTGCAATCTTTAAAAAACGCGCGGCCGGCGGTCACTCCATCTCGATGGTGGCCGGAGGCTTGTCCGTGATGTCGTAGAACACGCGGTTGACCCCCTTGACCTCGTTGACTATACGTGCGGCCATGGCCCGCAGGACATCCCAGTCGAAGGGATAGACGTTGGCCGTCATGGCATCGATGCTCTGGACGCACCGGATAGCGATGGCCTCATTATAAGTGCGGGCGTCGCCCATGACCCCTACCGTGCGTACAGGCAAGAGCGCGGGGAAGTACTGCCACAGCTCCTTTGTGATTCCCGCGGCCGCGACCTCTTCGCGCACGATGCGATCGGCGAGGCGAAGGGTATCGAGTCGCTCCCTGGTGACCTTGCCCAGGCAACGTACTGCCAGACCCGGTCCGGGGAATGGCTGGCGGTCCACCAGCTCGCGGGGAAGGCCGAGTGTGGCACCGATGGCACGGACCTCGTCCTTGTAGAGCTCGGCCAGTGGCTCGATTAGAGAGAACCGCATCCCCTCGGGGAGGGCCACGTTATGGTGGGACTTTATCTTGGCCGAGTGCTTGGAAGTGGATGCGCTCTCCACCCGGTCAGGGTAGATCGTGCCCTGGGCCAGGAACTCGATACGGCCCACTTTCTTGTCCAGGATCTTGGCCTTCTCCTCGAATACATCGATGAATGTGTGACCGATGATGCGGCGCTTCTCCTCCGGATCGGTGACGCCCTTGAGCGCCGTCAGGAAGCGTTCCGAGGCATCGACGATATGGAGGTTCTTGACTGGCACGTTCTTGGAGAAGATATCCTCGACGAATGGCCGGTCGTTGTCCCGCAGGAGCCCGTTGTCCACGAACACGCAATGGAGGGAGCTCCCAATGGCCTTGTGGAGGAGTGCCGCGACGACGGAGGAGTCCACACCTCCGCTAAGGCCCAGGAGCACACGCTTCTTCCCGACCTCCTTCTTAATGCGTGCGACCGTCTCTTCAACGAACGGAGCCATCGACCAGGTGCGAGCAGCTCCCGTTATGTCGAGGAAGTTCCCGAGGACCTTGCGCCCACAGGGGGTGTGCGCGACCTCGGGGTGGAACTGGATACCGTACACATGGGAGTCCTCGCTACCGAAGGCGGCGACCGGACATGTGCTCGTGGTGCCGAGCACCTCGTACCCCTCCGGCGGATCCTTAACAAGGTCGCCGTGGGACATCCACACCGTCTCTTCCTCCCATAGCCCTTCGAAGAGACCCGTGCGTCGCCGCGGGTAGAACGTGGCACGTCCGTACTCTCGCTCCTTTCCGGACTCGACGGTCCCGCCGAGCATCTTGGCCAGGAGCTGGTGACCGTAGCAGATGCCGAGCATGGGAATGCCCTCTTCCAGGGCGTACGAGAGTACCGCCTTGGGGAGTTTGGGCGCACCCTTCTCGTACACCGACGAGGGTCCGCCGGAGAGCACGATCCCCTTGATGGGAAGCTCCTTGAGCCGTTTGACCTTCACGGTGTAGGGGAGGATGAACGAGTAGACCCCCAGCTCCCGGAGACGTCGGGCGATGAGATGACAGTACTGCCCGCCGAAATCAAGTACGACCACTACCTCGTCCTTGGTTGCCACCAGAGATGGTGCGGACGACAGGTTTTAACTCTTTTTTGTTTTGGCGGGAAATCCCTCCACTTGGAGAGGGGTACTTGACAACACTATTGCTCGGTCGTGCGGACCTTGCCGAGCCAAGCGACCAGTCGCTGGGCAAGCGCGGTCCGGACCTCGGAGAAGTTATGGTCGCCACCGAGCACGGCGTGGGACAGATGGCGGGCTCCCGCCCGCTCGAACTCGTCCACGAGAGGCTGGAGATGGACATCGGGAGGGGCGACCGTATCTCGGTTCCCTCCCAACAGGAGCACTCGTCTGTCCTTCAGCGCTGGTACCGTACGGGCAAGCTGCCAATCGGCCGCTAGAGATGCAGCCTCGTCAACCAATGCCGCTGCTGATGTCCCTGTGAGGGGGGCCATGCTCGCCTCTCCGAAGGAAGCAATGGCGTCTTCACGTGCCTCAGTATCGCCCGTGTGCGAGAGCGCGACCGCCCCGAAGTCGAATCCCGCGATGGACGCTGCGCCGAGGACGGCGGGATCACGCGCAGCGGCGTGGAGGGCAACGAATCCTCCAAGGCTGGCCCCGGCCAGCACTATACGTTCGCTGTCCACCCTGAGCTCGCGTGATTCAGGCCCCCGTAGGAACGCCAGTGCCGAACCTGCGTCCTCGATACAGTTCGCGATGGAGAACGTGCCCTCACAACCCCAGCATCCCCTGTAGGAGAACACGAGGACGTTCCATCCGGCCCGACGGACCTCATGCGCCAGGTCCCCGTTGCGTTCGTACCCGGGGAGCCCGTGGAGGAGGACGAGCGTCGGATGTGGGCCGGCACCCTCGGCCATCAGGATGGACCCGATGAGCCGGTCGCCATGGCTGGGGAAGAGCACAGCAGACATGGCAGGGGGATGCTCCAACGTGGTCATGTTCTCACCGTCAAAGGCTACATCATCCCTGCTTCTTCCTTTCGGTTAGCGTACGCCTCGATACCGTCCTTGCGGATCATCTCAAGACTGCCGACGCGGTCCGAGCGGAAGAGGAACCCGAAGATCTTGGAGATAATATTGTTCAGTTTCTCGCACTCGTTGAGGTCGTCGTAGTCGCTGCACTCAGCGCACGTGGCGATCTCCTTTAGGATGCAGCACTTACGCACGTCGCACCAGCTGTTCCCCTCACCTTCCTTGCACGAAGGACATCTGCCTCGAGTGTGGGATCCGCAAGCGCCGCAGTAGAGACCGCAGTAGGCGACCAGTTCCACGGGTGTCTTGTCGGTCATGGGATGAGGGGTAGATTCAAGAGTTATAAAGCCTGCCACTCGTCGTGGGGCACGGCCTTCCCTCCTGCCTGGATTGCCTCGTTCTGAGGGGGCACCACCGGCACCGCTGTCCCAGCAGGTGGCGTGGGATCCTCAGGACCGGCATACCCCTCCGGTGGCCACCGCCATCGCCTGACGGACATCCCCGTGCTGACCACTACGTACCCGGCCAGGCCCACCACCGCGCAGACGACGTAGAGGGGTGCGAGCACGAACATGAGCACGACGATCCCCCCGAGCTGTTGCTTGGGAGTGGCGGGCTCGGGATTGAACAGGGCGATGGTCCCCCATACCACCATGAAATGGAGGAGGACGGCGAACACGGCGATGCCCACGGGGAAGGAGAGGACAAGAGCGGCGCCGTTGTTTTCGGTCCGCTCATAGAGCCACCGGTTCGTCCATACCGCTACCAGGATGGGGATGACGATGACGTGCAAGGGGGTGACAGCGGCGATGGTCGCCACTATGAAGGCGATGGACGCGTCCCGTACACTTCCCTTTGAGCTATAGTTGAGGAACGCGACGAATGCACCGACGGCGAGGCTGATGGTGACAAGAGGGTGTGGCCCTAGCGTGGCCAGGGTGGCGAGGATATAGTTATCAGCGATGTTGACGGGTGGTCCTTCAAGGCTTTTCAAGGTTTGTTGTGGATGGTCCAAGGCATCATGAATATTGTTACTACTGAAAAGTAGTAAACTTTATATATCACGGACACCATATACATGGGTAATAATAGGTGAGAGCTTGGAGGGCAACGTTGGACCCTACCAGCTCGACACATATCACAACGTATCCCTCTCGACCTACACTGCACCACGCGCCGATCCTGAACTACGAAGGACCACCGGTCCTGATGGTAGCCCAAACCACAGCTGGTACCCGGGTCCCAAGTACAGCGACGATGCATGCGTGGTGGACCCTGAGACCGAGATGGTCTACGAGCTCAAGCTGGACAAGGATAAGGAGGGTGTCGAGCGTCTGCTGAACGGGATGATCCTCTACGAGGACGCACGCTCGGGAAGACGCGAGGAGCTGACGCTCCGTAACTACCTCGGAGAAAAGGGCGTGGACAACCTCCTACCCTTCCTCGGCTACGGCTCGAACCGGAACCCGGCACAGATGGTCGACAAGTTCTCGGAGAAGAGCTTTTCAAAGTACGAGGAGCTGTTCGATATCAAGTTGACACCTGACGAGCATCGGGCAGCACAGGATCCCATCGTCATGGTAAAGGGAAAGGGCCCTGGGAACGTTGTGTACATCAACCGTGTATCCCATAACTACCAGCAGCCGTTCGCTCTCTACGTCCCTCCTTCAAAGGAGACCGCGGGAGAGGCAGAGGCATGGGTGACCTTCATCACCGATCGTCAGGTCCGACCTCTGCACGCGTCAGAGAACCTGTACAATCCTGATAGTCACTACGACCTCGTCAAGATGGCGGTGGAGACTCCCGTTGGTAAAATGGAAGCCCTCGCCTATGGCCAGGTGGGCACAACCCACGTGCTCACGAACGACAAGGGAGAGCCAGTTCGCCTGAGCGCCATCGACTCTTACGGCTCGACTATCACCGATGAGCGGGAGACACCAGAGGTCATTGACATGATCCGGGGCTGGGTCAACAAGGACCTCGGGACGAGCTACTCGACCATCGAGGAGTTCCAGAACGACTTCGAGAAGGACAAGGATTTCGCCAACCGGGTGAACGCCTACATCGCCAAGAAGCACTCCCGTGACATCGAGATCGCAGATGCGTTCGAGAAGGTCGAGGATCCCGGAGCCCTTTCCGCCTGGAGCATTGCGCGCTGAGCTACTCCCAGGGGCAACCATTATAAGCTGTCCATGTCCTAGGCACCGCCATGGCCGAGCTCCTGATGAAGGACACTCGTGAGCGTATCCGATGCGGTAAGATCGTGGCCCTGGCGCGCACGTACCGCAAGCATGCCGAGGAGATGCATGCAGAGCTCCCGCCGGACCCAGTGCTCTTCCTCAAGCCCGCATCCGCGGTCATCCACGACGGTGGCACGGTCGTGCTCCCAACCCGATCGCAAGATGTTCATCACGAGGTCGAGCTCGGGATCGTCATCGGTGACAGATGCAGCCATATCCCCGAGGAAGGTGCCCTGGACCACGTGCTCGGGTACCTGCTCGGTCTGGACCTCACCGCCCGCGACGTGCAGGCCGAGGCGAAGAAGAAGGGCCTGCCATGGTCCATCGCCAAGGGATTCGACACCTTCGCACCTCTCAGTCCCATAATCCCCCAGGACGCTGTTCCCGATCCACACGACCTCGACCTTGAGCTACGGGTGAACGGTCAGGTGCGCCAGAGCTCGAACACGCGCAACATGGTCCATTCGGTGGCGCGGATCATCTCCTTCGTCTCTGACATAATGACGCTGGAGCGAGGCGATGTCATTCT
>Ga0187833_10002785_pt1 | contig 18382 bp, 15 predicted proteins | sample ETNtaG_37_FD_167968 | JGI IMG/M metagenome (GOLD analysis project Ga0187833, IMG submission 167968) | Marine microbial and viral communities from oxygen minimum zone, Eastern Pacific Ocean - ETNP2014_SV_400_PacBio MetaG (Illumina Assembly) | ecosystem: Environmental > Aquatic > Marine > Hypoxic...
AATTTTCATTGCATTGGGATAGTCTTCCGGTTTCCATCCGAATGTTGTCTGGTAAAATGGATGCTCCGGTATACTAAGGTAATGTACGCCTGTTCCGATATTCTCGCGATGCATAGCACTCAGGAACTCATCCCTACTGATTCCTACCCTATCTTTATCAATTAAGATCGTGTACAAATGATACGCATGTTTAATTTCAGGAGCGGGTTCCGAGGGCAAAATAATATTAAGACCGGCAAATGATTCATTATATTTCTGCCAGATTTCTTTCCTTCTTTGCAAATTCCTGTCTACCCTCTTCAACTGGTGGATCCCCAACGCTGCCTGAATATCCATCATATTACATTTAAAGCCTGGACAAACCACTTGATAGTGTTTGTATCCTTCATCACTGAACCTTTTCCAGGCATCTGCAGTCATACCGTGTAGGGCAAGAATCCTTATTTTGTCATTATCTTCTTTATGCTTGACAATCACCATTCCCCCTTCACCAGTAACTATATTCTTGGTAGCATAGAAACTGAAACAGCCATAATCTCCAAACGTGCCAACATGCTTTCCTTGATAAGTAGTTTCAATAGCATGAGCACAATCTTCAATTATTTTTAATTGATACTCTTCGGCAATATTCATGATTGCAGACATATCGCAGGCATTTCCGGCAAAATGTACCGGGACAATTGCCTTTGTACGTGAATTTATTTTTTCTCTAATTGATTGTGGAATTATACACTGGTTAGAAATATCACAATCTACTAATACCGGTTTGGCACCAGTATGTATAATAGCATTAACAGTAGCACAGAAAGTCATGGCGGAAGTGATCACTTCATCCCCTGTACCTATCCCTGCAGCTATCATGCTCAAATGCATCGCTGTAGTACAGGAATTGACGGCCACAGCAAATGGGGACTGCTTATATGCCTTAAAATCACCCTCAAATTTATGTACTTTTGGACCAGTACCTAACCATCCTGTACGCAATGAATCCACTACTTCATTTATCTCTGCTTCTTCAACAAGTGGTGAACCGAATATTAAATAATCTTTACGCATTTATTTTTTCGTTTAGCCTGACTGTTTCCTGAACATAATCTTTATATCTACCCTTGACTATCTTTGTAGCTTCCTCTCTATTGTGTCCCTGGCCAAGCAACTCTTGCAAATTTCTTAAAACAAATCCCACACGTTTATATGCCTGTCCGTCTTGGAATGGGTCTAATTTGTCATATAATCCTTTGTATTTAAAATATTTATCACCAACACCATTATCAACAATATCCTGAATGGCTTTTTTTAAGCTTTCAACATCCCTAAAAACAATTTTGCCAAGTCCCTGATTAGCAAATTTATTGTTCGTTAATTTAGTAAGGTCTGCATGGAATGCCAAAGTGCCTGCAAAATAACATTCTATAGCAGCAGTACTTATACCAAGCCCTACAGCTAAATCACTAGCCATACCAACCATAGCTGGAATTTCTTTCGTACGCCGTGTTTCCCCAAAGAAATCAACAATTCTTCCCATTTCGATCAAAACTCTAATTCTAGGAATCTTTTCTACAATCGCCTCAAACAAATACTTTCGTTTTGGTTTTAAAAATAGAACGACATGGTTATTTTTGTCTAATAATGACAGCAACATTTCATATAGCTGGATCTGCATATTCATGCTATATATGACATCATCGTACGGCACATTATCATGATAGGATATTATAAATTTCCCATTATATTTAGTACGTAATAATCCTGCTCGTTCTAATTGTTTATCAAAATAATGGTCAGAAGGATAACCAACTATAAATTTTTCAAGACAAGCATAATCATCAAAGACATTATCTGTAAAATGCTGTCCCCATAAAAAGAACAAGTCATAATACTTCCGATTTAATCCATGATAAAATGGGTAAACACTCCAATGACTGCCAGCATAAACCCCACCAAGACTTTCTAATGCCTGACTCTTTGCAAGCTTGTTTCTGTCCACATCAATCATTGACCACCATATTTTTATGCTTAATCTTTCGCAAACAGACTGCCAGTAAAATACTCGACATTTGTAATCCTCCAGTTGAAGATACAGCCAATTGACTTCTTTCCAACTCACAACACATTTAGAAATCGCTGTAAGAAGATTTAATGTTTTCACTAAATATAACAATTCTGGAGCAACATATATAATATCACAGGAAATCTTGTGTTTTTTAAATAGCCCTTTAAACCATAACAAAAATGGCATTTTAGTCGATACCTGTGTCACACCTAATACTCCAAAGATTTTCTGAGATTCAAGATCGAGTCCTTCTGTGCCAAAAACAAATATAGTTTCAGGCGCAATAAAAGAGCCTTTAAACCAGAAAATATCATTAATTTCATCCTGACGCATTCTGCTTTGTAGTTGCTCGACTCCAATGTTGACCTGAGAATTACTCCGAAATTCTCTTTGATAATTTCGATAGGTTGTGGCAACAACAGATTTTATCACGACTATTGACCATCTCAAAAATATAGTTACGAGAGCTCCTATTCTACCAAGAGAATTTTTGAAAGCGTTATTATCAAGACAATAGTTTTTTCTTTTAATGATAGAAAAAGAAGGGGAAAACAATGGTCTATAAAAAACAATTGAATGGCTTCTTAATTCTTGATTTAAGATTTCAGAAAAAGGTGTTTTTCTAAGAACAAAACAATGTCTTGTTTTCCTAGATTTTGCTTCTGCCATTACGATAATTTCCATCGGCCGATATAAATAAGAAAAAGCTGATTCCTTAAGATGCTCTTTAATCTTTTCAATATTAAAATTGTATCTTCTTGCAAAATCATTAATCAAACGGCTTTGCACCCACCTAACACCTATATTTTCTAAAAGTATTCTAAGCTTATTATTTACCATTTCGTAAGCTGATACATTATTAATACGTTCCTCGCTAAAAACGAAATTCTGAACCTGTATTAAAGGAATTTTTGTTAATGACTGCAATAACCTTTGAAATGGTAAGAATAATTTGGAAACTTGGCAGTAATAGACCTTTTTATTAGATCCATAAAGGAGCAGTATCTTTAAAATGGATTCCCAGCACAGCAAGTCCAACCATATTTCAGTATCATAATATTCTCTTTTTGCCATTTAGGGGTATCGAAAACTATTTTTTACGATTTTTATAAATAAGTTTTGAAGGCATGCACTTTCTACTGGATTTGATCTCTTCAAAATCACACAACTGTTATTTGAAAATATGATGAGAATATACCTTTTTAGGTATTTTTCCCTTAAAGCAAGTCACGCGCAAAAATGTCTAACCGTTACTGGGATATTGACATGACCAAAGTCATGGCTGATTCCTTTGGATTGTTACCTGGTTGTTGTCCTGGGCCGGCATTCTAAAAAGATTATAGGATCCACTGAAGGCACGTTCCAGAACGGATGATTGGCTTGGTGCTCTAAATCATGCAGTGAACAAACAGTCTCCCAATGCGATATTTTTGTTTCCTTCAGATAATGGGTGGGAAACAAATAAGTCTAACGAAAGCCCCGAAAACTTGCGTCCTTCTCCTGGTAAAGCCTTTCAGCCTCGTTAATTGCATCGGCTAGTTTGTTCTGGAAATAATGCGTCAACAATCTCTTATTAGCATCCAGGAGACAGTGGTGAAACTCTTCATCACTCAAATCGGTAAAGTTAATTGCCACTAGATCTGAATTTATGTGTTTATTCTCGTAAAAATCCTCGCAGTCCTTAAGGAGTTCTTTCTCTATGGCATAATAGTAAAGAGGTGATCCAGGATAGGCTGTCACCGGCCTGATGGTGCGGAGCTGAGAACAATCTGAATACCTTAACAAAAACTCCACCCCTTTATTCAACGTTTCCTTATTGTCACCAAGGTTACCAAAAATGATGTTTAATCCGGGGCTTATCTTCGCATCCAGAGTCGCTTCAACACCCTTGACAATTTGATCGGTTGTCAACCCTTTCTTCACATTTTTCAATACTTGGTCATCAATTGCTTCAATACCATAGTTGACAAATACACATCCCGCTCGTTTCATCAATTTCAAGAGATCCTTTTTGGCATAGTTCAATCTTCCATTGCAGGACCATTTGATTTTCAGATCAGCAGAAATAATATCCTCACATAAACTACTGGTTCTCTTTACTGATGACATTAATAGTTCATCTGAAAAAAGAAAACACTTTATTTGGTAATCTTCTATTAATAAATTAATCTCCTCAATAACGCTTTCGTTACTTCTCGGCCTGAAGCCTTCATCTAATCGGTAACAGAATGTACATTCAAAGGCGCACCCTCTCCCTGACAAGATCGGCATAACAAATTCATTATTATTAGCATGTGCTACTCTTAGAAGCCTATAAAAATCCATGGGGAATAGCTCATATGCGGGGAATGGAATAGTATCAATATCTTTAATCAATTGCCTTTTTTCATTAATTTTTACTCTTTCCCCATCGCTATAGGCTACCCCATCTACCCTGTCCAGGGAACCGTTGTTTGCCAGTGTTTCCATTAACTCAACGATTGTTAGTTCACCCTCTCCCATAACAACAGCATCAGCTTTTGTTTTCTTTATAAAAAATTCCGGTTCAGGAGAGGGACCGTGCCCTCCAATCATATAAAAAGGTCTATTTTCTGATTTGTTTATTGCCTCAGATATCTTTAACAGTTTTTTATATTGATAATAACCGGCTATTACACCAACACCAACAACATCAAACTTGTTTATATCTAAGTAATTAGTCAAATGTTCATCAGGATAATGAAACTTGTCCTGATTATATATGGTAACCTTATAACCCTTTCGTGTAAGCACTGCTGCAAGATACGCCAAACCTTGGGGAAACCAATTCATATAAGAATCATTATCGTAAACCACCAATAAGATTTTCATATTTTACTCAAGATATTCTTCTCTGACAAAATTGTCTCCGCTAATTTGAAATCCACAATATCATCTATATCTACAGATCTTTCTTTCGGCATTTTATAACCAAGAGTCCTTTCAGGCGCGAAAGTCTGACTTTTCAGCAAAACTTCTGTTTTACACATATATAAAGCACCATTTACGATATAAACAACAGGTAAATCCTGCCTTCTATAATCTTTATAATTATGCGTAATAAAAGATTCAACATAGCCATTTTTAGCATTTAAAACCCTCATCGAATAAGGTATTTGTGAAACTGCAGTTATACTAATTACAGCATTTGCCTCTTTATTTGTCGTTAACATATCACATACATTGTCAATGTCTTCACAAGTCCTCAATGGTGAAGTAGGCTGAAGCAAGAGCACAAAGTCTGGTAAATAGTCTTCAGCAGATCTTAAATGACTCAAAAGATGCAAAATCACATCTATAACAGGAGTATCATCTCTTGCTAATTCCTTTGGCCTTAAAAACGGAACTTCCACTCTATGACCCTTACAAACACGAACTATTTCTTCGTCATCAGTCGAAAGAATAATTTTCTTAAGATATTTACTTTTTTTTGCCTCTTCAGTTGTCCAGAAAATCAATGGTTTACCATGCAGTAGTTTTACATTTTTACCCGGAAGCCCTTTGCTCCCAGCCCTTGCAGGAATAATTGATAATATTTTCCTGTTTTCTTCCATAATTGTTAGATTTGCTTTCGTCTAGAAAAATGAATGCAGATCTTCAACAGCTTTCTTATACTGTTCCCATTGTCCAATATCAATCCACGACTTTTCAGATACTGGAAAAACACCAATTTTTTTCCCCTTTTGAACTAAATCATGAATGAGTTCTGTCATATCAAATTCTTTCCCAGATGGAATATATTTTAAAACGTCGGGACCTAATACATACATCCCCGTATTAACCAAAAAATCATATTTAGGCTTCTCTTCAAAATCAACCAATCCGCCCCCAATATTAGTTTTACAAACACCATAAGGAACTACATGGTGCTGCACAGATCCCACTATCGTTAGCAAATATTGCCCCTCTCTATGAAACTCAACAATTTTATTATAATCCTCCTGCACTAGAATATCGCAATTAGAAACAATAAATGTTGTTTTAATTTTCCCTGCCAGTAATTTCAATGAACCGGCAGTGCCAAGGGGCTTTTCCTCATCAATGAATGAAATATTATATTCTTTTACATAGTCTTCGAAAAATGCTTTTACTATCCTGGATTTATGATTGAGTGTAATGTAAAAACATTTTGAACCATACTTCGCAAATTTTTCAATTAGAATTTCTATAACTGGCTTGTCTCCAATGGGAATGAGCGGCTTTGGGAGAATACGTGTAAACGGATCGAGCCTTGTTCCAGACCCACCTGCCATAATCACAACAGGTATATTTGTATTTCTTTTAGATTTCTCTAATGCTGGCACTTTGAAATTATTTTTATAAATAATATCAACTAGTATTTCATTTCTTAATATAGGGATCTGCTGAACATCAGTTGTTGAAAATATTTTAATCACATTATCAACATCATACCTTTCTGCAAACCATATATAATTTTTATTCGTTATTGCCTCCACAGTATCTTCTAATGAAATTGCATTCCAAATAGCACGACGAAAATCTCCATCGGTAACAATTCCCATTACCTTATCTTCATCATCTACAACAATGACAAAATTTTCTTTAGTAAATACTTCTTGTTTAAACGTCTCACGAATTGTCCTTCGACAGTTAATAGTAAAATAACGAGACTTATCCATTAGCTTTGCATTGCAAACAAAACAAGAAGATAAAATAATATTAAGGTTTGCCTTCTTCCTAATATCTATCGTGAACTTCTATTTTGAAACTACTTGTGCCTTTTCAGCAAATAAGGCCGGGAAACCACCTGTGTTCAAATATACTATACTACCCTTTAATTCATTCTTAGAAACCAAATCACACATTCCGACAAGTGCTTTTGCATCACCTGTTTAATGGTGGTGTTTGAGAACATTTGCAAGCATTCTAGTTGTGATTTATTCAATCTAAGACTCCTCTTCTATGGTCCAACAAAAAACACACTTTAGCATTAACAATCTCATTCTTTTCATGCTACGTTATTAATAACACTGTATTAGGGATTATTTTCTATTGCTATTTACCAAACATCTTTTACAGAGATACGTCGTAAAACTTTTTACTTAGCGTCTTATCTAAAGGAAGTTTCTTTAACAAACTAACAATCTTTTTACTAGAATCCCCATCCCCATATGGATTTTTAATACCTTTTATAGAGAGTCTAAAATCTGATGATATAGCTGTCTTAATAGCATTGGCAATCATTTTGGGCTTCCATTTATACACATCTATTATATTTTGAGTACGAACTCTCCCTTTCTGCCTATCACCAATGTTAACAACTGGCAATTCAAAAGAAGGCGTTTCCGCTATTCCACTGGAAGAATTTCCAACCATTACATTTGCATATTTCATTAACGACAAATATTTCATACGCCCAAGTGAAGCAAAAGCTTTACCTCTTTCTGGATTATCACGCACAAACTTTTCCACCTTTTCCTTTACCGATCTTCCTCCTGTATCTGCATTAGGCATTGTAAATACCCAATATATATCTACAAAATCTTTTAGTGTTCTTAGTAGTATCGTTATCTGCTCCTCAATGCTATCTTTTTTGAGAGTGTCAGGGTGATACGTAACCATACCAATTCCTTTTCTATCCAAAGGCAATTTCAAATCATCAAATAGCCCTCTCTTGCTCATTAACTTTATCTTATAAATATTGTCCAGCCCTGGAGCCCCACAACAAAATACTCTACTGCTATCCTCACCCATTTGAATAATTCTATCCGCATATTCCCGTATAGCTGGAAAATGAAAATAACTCATTTTTGTTATAGCATGACGAAAATATTCATCCATAGAGCCTTCTGTAGTTTCTCCTCCATGAATATGAGCTACAGGTATCCTAAATGGAACTGCAGCACTAACAGCAGCCAGCATCTCAAACCTATCTCCTAAAACAAGTATAATATCCGGCTTTGTACTTTCATAAGCCTTTGCAAAACCAACCATGCCCAAACCCATGGAAATCGCAATAGCTATCTCTGTGTCAGAAGATAGTAACATTTCTACTCGCTCAGCAATTGGGAATTTATCCTTTTCTATTTCTTTGACTGTCAAACCAAATTCTTGTGATAGATGCGTGCCAGTAACTATCAATTGTAATCGAAGATCAGCGTCCCCATGAATACCTTTTATTATCCAATAAAGCAGCCCGTATTCAGCACGAGTACCGGTTACGACGCAAATTTTCCTTTTCATAACTCTATGAAGTTGTCCTCTTCATAATCTTTATTTGCACCCTTTCCTATCACTTTATCCCAGTTCATGGGTGAAATTCCAGTGCCAGGCCGTTTAACTGTCAAATTTTCCTCACTAAATGTTTCGCCTTTCTTAATGTTTGTAGCAGCAATTATGGATTTACGGGCAATTGGCATGTTTTTTTTCTCACTGGAGCTTGGACGCTTGATGCCATCGCCCATGGCCTTTTCAATGTTGCGTATAGATTGTACCATTACTTTAAGCTCGTCGGGTTCCAAGCTGGAGCTATGGTCCGGACCAAGCATGCTACGATCAAGTGTAATGTGCTTCTCGATAACCTCAGCACCCAGGGCCACAGCAGCAATGGAAACTTCAATTCCAAGTGTATGGTCAGAATAACCCACACATCGCAAGAATCGGACCATCCCTTAAACGCCAACTTAGTGGTGGCGCCCAGCACCTTTTACTATTAGACCTTTTAATCCGTATTTCTCAATCAAGTTATCCCATTTTTTAGTAGCCCGCATCACACTATTCGCCTTCTGAAAATATTCTTTTGCATTTTCACTATCGCCCATTTGTTCATAAGCGACAGCTTTATAGTATAAAGCGAAAAGATGCTCTGGCGCTCTACTAAGTACAAAATCAAAGCCAATAATCGCTTTCTCAGGCTTACCCCCCCTAAATAAATCATAGTTGTTCACAAAATTCGTTTCTATATTAGCAATGTAAACTATCTTGTCTATTTCTTCAGGGGTAAAATGTTCCGTTCTGATACTGGCTATTCTTTCCGTTACCATCTCAATATCACTGGTACTGAGACATCCTCCATCTTCACAAATTTCACGGATTTTGCTTCCAGAAATGGGTTTCAACATCCCGATACCATTCCAATTAATCTTGTTATCAAGCATGAACTGTATCGTCTCTTCCATTTGCTCTTTAGTTTCAGTTGGAAAACCCAACATGAAAAAAGCTCGTACGTATATATCATATTTCTGTAATAAATCAATGATTTCGGTTGCTTTTTCTATTTTTAACGGCTTATGAATTACATTATTAAGTATCTCTTTGCTTGCAGATTCAATTGCAATCTGCTGCCACTTTACCCCACAATCCCTTAATGTAGCAATTAACTCTTCATCCATAAGCTGCAGAGCAAATCCACTGGGAATTTCAACTTCGATTTTATTTGAGATTTTATTTATACCTTCTAAAATCTCTATAGCTCGCTTCTTATTGAAATTGAAAGTATCGTCCTCTATTGCTATTACATTAATGTCGTATTCATTGTGAAGGAACTTAACCTCCTCTAAAAACTTGGAAACATCAACACTATGCACTTTCCTGCCATGTACTGTATGCATAGCACAAAAAGAACACCTAAAAGGACAACCTCGACTCGACACCAGAGATGCTATTCTTCTTCTTTGGGATTTACCTATATGATACAGTCCTTTAAATTCTCCCAATAACCGCTGATAAGCATTAAGGTCTATTAAGTCCCATCTTAATGGAGTAATATCATTTAATTTTGTGTAAAGATTGTGTTGACTTTTAGGTTTGGATTTAGTAGCCCATTTTGGTGACAATCTCAGGTATTTATATGGATCGTCACTATTCAGCAACTCAAGCATTGGTTCTTCACCATGTCCTAAAGTAACTGCATCCGTATCTGTTTCTAAAACTTTTCCGGGCATATTTGTTACCGCATTCCCACCTGCAACAACAATAATATTTCTAGAGTATTGCTTAACTATTGATGAAATTAACCGGATATGCCCTAGTGAATGGTCAAATAATCCACATATTCCTATTATATCCGGTTTGTGCTCTCTGCAATTTGTGGTTAGTATATCCCAAAGATATTTTTCATAATCAAAATTGATATCTTTCCCAATTTCTTTCTTGGATTCATCTCTTAATTTTTCTAAACATGTAGAATATTCATAACTCAAATTTAAAATATTAATATTGAAATCTCCATTATTTTTACAATAGGTAGCAAGACAGAGAAGCCCTGTTGGAATAACTACATATTCTTCTGAATAATAAAGATAGTCACTTTGATGCTTTATCGCGTAAACAGAGCTGTTTGGCGGATAAATTAAAATACAGTTTTTCATAAGTAATCCCTTCCTATCATCAACCAGTATAGGAGACCATATTCTGCCCGTGAACCGGTTACGACGCAAATTTTCCTTTTCATAACTCTATGAGGTTGTCCTCTTCATAATCTTTATTTGCAGCCTTTCCTATCACTTTATCCCAGTTCATAGGTGAAATTCCAGTGCCAGGTCGTTTAACCGTCAAATTTTCCTCACTAAATGTTTCGCCTTTCTTGATTTTTCTATTAGCAACTACGGATTTACGGGCAATTGTCATGTTTTTCATCTCACTGGGGCTTGGGCGCTTGATGCCATCGCCCATAGCCTTTTCTATATTGCGGATAGCATTCACCATTGCTTTAAGCTCGTCGGGTTCCAAGCTGGAGCTATGGTCCGGACCAAGCATGTTACGATCAAGCGTAATATGCTTCTCGATAACCTCAGCACCCAGAGCCACAGCAGCAATGGAAACTTCAATTCCAAGTGTATGATCAGAATAGCCCACTCGCACTCCTAATTCACCCCTAATTGTTAACATAGCCCTAAGATTAACGTCCTCGTAAGGAGTAGGATATTCAGTGTTACAATGCAAGATCATTATTTTGCTTCTTTCAGTCCCAGAATCATTCAGGATATTTAAGGCATCCGTAATTTCAGATAATTCTGACATTCCTGTAGACATAATCACTTCTTTATTTAGTTCACCAATTCTACGCAAATAGGGCAGATTAGTGATATCACCTGAAGGCACTTTAATACAATCAAGACCTATTTTGTTTAGATAATCAATAGAAACAATATCAAATGGAGTAGCAAGAAACTTTATTTCTCTCTTTTCTGCATATGTTTTGAGTTTTCTAAGTTCCTCAAAAGACAAGGTCATTTTTTCACACATTTCAAGTTGAGTTTCATTTGGATCAGTAGTTGATAATTGATAATCTGCCTTTACCGCAACCTTTGATATATTAAGTTTAGGTATAGAGGCGTGAAACTTCACTACATCAGCACCAGCATTCAAGGCAACATCAATAAGCTTAAAAGCCAAGTCTATTTGTCCATTATGGTTTACTCCAACCTCAGCTATGACCTGAACTTTATATCCCATAAGCTGAACCTCTTTTTGACAATTCGATTGTCATATGCATAATCATGTAGCTTCAAAAATACATCCATAGATAATTCCATATTGTGTAGTATTAACCACTATTCAACATTTATATGTTGCCTCTTATAACATTACGTGGATAATTAATCACACTTGTCTTATCCGGAATGTCTTTTATTATAGAAGTGCCCATGCCAACTAGTGATTCATTCCCTATCTTAACCCCCTGGCTAAGAATTGCACCGGATCCAATAAAGCAACCCTCACCAATGCTACATTTACCGCCTATTGCTACAGAGGCCATAATCGATGTGTATTCTCCCACTATGAGATCATGGCCCAGCACAGTATTAATGGTTACCAAAACGCACTTTCCAATTTTTACGTTATAACCTATGTGGGCACCAGACAAAATAATAGAACCGGGACCCGCTATAAAGTCACTCGATTTGACAGTTACCGGATGAATAAGAGTAGGCAATATATATTCTTTGGTTTCAATTTCTGTACGTACAATCTTTCTTCGTCGTTTGTAGTCCATTACGCCGCAAATCCCGTAAAAGTCTTTTGATACAGGCAGATCTTCATGTTTATAGACCGGGATGCCATCTATCTTTTGACCGATTAATTCAGGATCATTATCAACATACCCTAAGACCTCCCACGTGGGCGATTTATCATTAATAGCATAAATGAGCTGCAATATCTCCCCGCCTGCCGAACCTGCACCAAAAATAAATATCTTTTTACAATTTTTCATTTTGCTTCACTATTCCTTTCCCACCGACAGTATGTCTTCATTCAGATATATCCGCTTCCGTAATCAGCGTATCCCCTTCAATGTCTCGGAGCAGGGTTTTTCCAACCAGTTCGCTGATTTTATCGGGAGACAATCCGGTCCCCGGCCTTTTGACGTCAAGGTCGTCCGCTGTCAGCTTGGTGCCGGCCTTTAAATCTTTGGTCGCAATGATACTTCTCCTCATTTTCTTTCTCTGCTCTATTTCGGCAGAAAGCACGATCCTTTTTGTATCTCCTAAAGCGATTTGCACATTATGACAATTCCGGACAAGCAGTGCCATTTCCTCTGGTTCTATTGCCATTTGATTGTCCATGCCAATTTTTGTTCGGTCAAGCGTAAAGTGTTTTTCAATCATGCAAGCTCCCAGAGCAAGCGCCGCAGAAGCCATTCCCGTCCCGATAGAATGGTCGGAAAAGCCAATCGGGTAATCGGGGAATTCCTTACGCAAACCCGATATATTTCTCAGCCGGATTGTGGATGTTTCGGAAGGATAAATAGAAATGCAGTGCAGAAGGCAGATATTCTTGTTCTCTGCTTTCTCGATAATTTCCACCGCTCTGTGTATTTCCTCTAGTTCACCCATACCAGTTGACAGTACAATTGGTGCACCGGATCGGGCTATATAGTCCAGAAAAGAATAGTTATTCAAATCCATTGACGCTATCTTGATATAAGGGACGTTGCACTTTTCAAGAAGAAAATCTACCTCTGCCCGTGAATATGGGGTGGAAGAAAAAGCAATTCCACACTTCTTGCTATACTCCGCAGCTTCTGCAAGCTCAACCTCAGAAAAGGCAAATTTGTTGAACATTCGTTTCGCAATAGGATTTTCATCATAATATGTCTTTGAGTACAAAGTTTCCGCAGACCAAGATTGAAATTTAACGCAATCACAGCCCGCTTCCCTCGCCTTCTTTATCATTTCCTTTGCCATTTCCATATTGCCAAAATGGCTTGTATTTATCTCCGCGACAATATATGGCTTATTAAAGGCGCCGATCACAGTTGCATCACGCAATCTAATAGTTTTCATAAGTTTCCTTTCCTGATGACGAGGTATTTACTGGTCTATGGTTTTGATAATCATTTCGGACAGAAACAGTTCCCTATTTAGATATGGTGCCTGGTCCTCTATCGGCCTGACTACAACGCGCTTTTTTGAATTACGTGCATGGGAGCTTCTGATATACTCCTGATTTTCCAGACCCCTTATCTCACAAAGCACTGCTCCGTCCATTTCTATAATCGATTTAAGCTTTTGTTGTAAATCCAAACTACTGTCTATCCTTACATAAGGGATTTCAAAGCCCTTTGCGACTTTCATGAAGTTGGGACACCCAATGCCGTTGCTAGGGTCAGTCCCAATTGTTCGTGAGCGAAACAGCTCTACTTGCCTTTTACGTATTACGGCATAAGCGTTGTTATTTATAACGAAAATTTTTGCTGGGATATTGTTATACCGGATTGTCTCAAGCTCCTGCAGGTTCATCATGATAGATCCGTCACCGATTACTGCGATAACGGGACGATCACTGGCATAATGGACGCCCACTAATCCCGGTAAAGCAAACCCCATAGATCCCTGCGATGCTGGATGAATACAACGCTGGTCTTTTCTAAAACTGATATTTGTGGGAAGTATAACCTCCACCAACCCCGAGTCGCTGAGGAAAGCGGAACCTACCGGTAGAGCTTCGGATAGACATTCGGCCAAATAGTAAAGATCAACCTTTTCAGACGTTTTGTATTTCTCCTCACATTTCGGAAAAATCTGCTTCCAGTGTAGGCATTTGTTCCGCCACTCCTCGTCTGCCCTTTTTATATCCTCATCCATGAGCAAAGTTAGAAACTTTTTCACGTCAGCGATAATCAGGCGGTCGATTTTAACGTTATTCTTTGAATGCTCAACACGGTCTATATCAACCACGACAACCTTTGCCGCCCGTGCGAACTTACCGCAATCCGAGCCAGTAGTCATAGGCGACAATCTGCAACCAAGCACCAACAGAAGGTCGGAGTTCTGAACGGTAAAATTACCCGCCCGTGAACAACCCATGGTTCCTACTGATCCTATCGAAAGCGGATTATCTAACCCGTATGTATCGGGTGCTGAGCCTGCATAAGTCACCGGGATGGAGTACTTTGCAAGAAAAGCCTCTAGGTCTCGCACTGCATCCGCTGACCATATTCCACTTCCAATCAGTATCGCGGGGCGGTTCGAATCACGGAGGACTTTCGACACATACTGAATATCTTCAGGCAGAGGGTCGTAGTTCGATCCGTTCTCAGTCACGAAGTGTTCCAGCTCTTCCGGCCTTACTCTCATATTCTGAATATCCAGAGGCACATCTATCCATACAGGTCCTTTTCTTCCGGTTTGCGCTAAGTACAGCGCCTTTTCCATTTCATACACGATCTGCTTCGGATCGGTGATCATAACGGCGTATTTCGTGATTGAATCCACTATAGAAATGATATCCGCTTCCTGCTGACCGAAGGTACGGAGAGGTATCCCCGTATAGCGTGAAGTTTCATGCAGCTTATTCTGGCCGGAAATGAATACACACGGGACACCGTCCTGCCAGGCGTTAAGCACTCCTGTGAGCGCGTTTGTTCCCGCACAACCAGTAGAAACTAGACATGCGCCAAGCTTTCCAGTATACTGAGCATATGCAACAGTCGCGTAAGCTGCAGACTGTTCATGATGCAAGGAAATGCCCTTAAGTTCTTTGTGCGCTGCAACTGCATCGGATAGAAACAATACGCCACGTCCAGTGACCATGAATATATGCTTTGCACCATCTACACAAAGCCTTTCCATAATGTAATCTGCAACTCGAATCATAGCTTTACCACTTTATAAGATAAACGGTCTTATTTTGTTGAGGCTTGGAGCCGTTGAAAACATCTGGAATAGTAACCACTAATTCTGCACAGCAGACAAATTCCCCAAGAAGAGGTTTTCTTAATATGCTCATTGTTTATCTCCCTTTTTAGGCAAGTATTGTTCCAAAATATCAGGTATCGTAATTACCATCTCTGCTTCAACAGCTATCGTACCGTTTGTATAACCAACACCCACTCCTTTTACAATTCCATGCTTCCAGGAATTAACATTTGTTTCAATAACAAGTTTGTCACCTGGCAATACTTCTTTCCTGAATTTTGATGATTCTGAAACAAAACGCGTTGCTTTTTCTTTATTTCCAGGCAAAGTTGTTATTGCAATTATAAGCATTTGTGATAAAGATTCCACTTGCAAAACTCCTGGCATAATTGGTGCACTTGGGAAATGCACTGGGAAAAACCACTCATTCAGGGTAAGGTTTTTATATCCTCTCGCACTTTTCCCTGGTATGACCTCATCAACATGATCAATCATCAAAAACGGATAACGATTTTGTTGATATTCTTGTAGTTCAATATAATTTAGGCTGAATCCTTCCATTCGTATCTCCCTAATAAATTGTCTTTATCAAAATATCTTCCAAAGCCAATCGGGGCCGTGGCTTTGGTCTTTTAGCGGGAAAACCAACGGGCAATAAAACAAGCGGTTCATACCGATCATCTAACGACAGAATCTCTTTCGCTTTTTTATTATCAAAGTCCATAACCCAGCATGTTCCCAAGCCAAGATCTACAGCCCTTAAGGTCAAATGGTCAATGGCAATTGCAACATTTAGATTAAGGAATGATTGATTAATTTCAGGTCCGATCCCTTTTTCATTTACGTAATCATTGAAATCAAGCTTTTCAGTAGGAGATGGAAAAAAAGATCTGGCCTTAAATAATTCTTCTGTTCTCTGTTTCTGATATTCGTTCGACATGGCGTTCGTATCAACGCACACTGCAATAACGAGCGGTGCCTGTGTTACAAAAGGCTGCGGTACAGCCTTTGCCAACTGTTTTTTACATGACAGGCTTTTAACAACAACAAACCGCCACGGTTGACAATTTCTGCCAGATGGGGCCAGACATGCAGCATCCAACAATTCCCTGATCATTTCATCAGGAACTGCATCTTGCTTGAATCTTCTAACGCTACGCCTGTCTTTTATGACATTGAGAAATTCCATAGCTACCTCCAATTTTATTCTTTGTATACGATGCCTTTTACTTAACTGATATTAGGTCATTTCACATCAATAATCCGAGACAAACTCTTTGCTATATCAAACCCATCCCATATAACCTCGATGTCCAACGATCTGCCGACAGGCACTATACGATCTATACCTGACAAGCGATTCTTGACTACAAAGTCTAGTAACGAAGATCTGTCCACTCCAAAATAAGTCAATGTTTGATATTTCGGGTTAATGATATGAGCTATATCACCTATGTCACTTGCATCATACTCGTAGAAATATCCACACTTACCGCGTAATTCATCAGTATTATCTGGTAATTCGTTTATACTAATACGGTATATGAAGTTGTTATGATTACTAAACGAACTGATATTATTTAATTCAATAGAATTTTTACATAAGAGCGTATACTTATCTACTGCATTTACTTCTTCAAGATTATACTTTTCACTTACAGTACTATAAATTGCCGACCAGAACTTTTCTTTCGCTATTTCTATTTCCTCTCCCAGCCAAACTATTAAATGTGGAGACGAACAAGCGTTCTGGTCCATTAAGTATGTATCATTGTAGAATCCCTCTGCAAGTTGTTCAAGTCCTGCATCATTCAATTCCAGCAACGATTGCGAATCAATTATGCAAAACGAATACCTGTCGGCAAAAGCAATATCAACACAACGTTCCTGTATGGGTAGTCTACGAATACTCTTTATCGCCACATTTCCACCCCATATAATACGTGCGTTACAGTTTGCAGAGAACATACCATTAATTTCATCATCCTGCTCATACTTGACAAAAGCAGTCATTGATTTTATCTCGCTATACTTATCGTTATCAAGCGTCCGTTTTATAGCACTACAAATAATATCGGTCTGTAGAAACGGTTTTGAAGGAACTCTGACTATGTTTGCGTTACCTGAAAGCAGTCCAAAAGCAAACGAATACGCAAAACTAACAGGCACATTGGATGGAGTTATGTGAAACACAAGCCCAAGTCCTAATCGAGTTTTTCCATCTTCAAAATCTGATTTTAGTCTTGTGATGTTTGCTTTCCTACACCAGAATGCAAACGTCATGATATCTGGATACGCTGACACTTCCCTGTGGGAGCGCAATTCAGTCGATAGGCTACTTAAGAATTCACAAATAAGCTGATCATATGGTACAAGAGGACTGGTTGAAACGGTTTTGCGGCCAACCAGATAAGTAATATTTTCTTCCTTAAGCATATGTATCACTGCACCCTCTGAGTTCGGTGTTCTCAATACGACCGAGAACCCTGAAATACTTGCCAAGCCTCCCGCACGAGCAGTCGTCCTCACCAATAATCTCGCCGATATCTTCTGATAATATAATGTGACCAGGATAACTCAACGGCAAGAGTGACACAAGCTGTACTAACCCCGCTTCATGCATATCACATACGGAGAAATCAGTACGACGCATAATGACATCAGAAAATATGGAGCTGTGCAGGTAACCATTTTCACATTCCATAAAAATGGATCCTGTCTGCTCTACCATACCGTAATAGTTGCAAACCCTGTTTATCCTGCATACGTTTTTAAGCAATCTTTTAAACGTATCGTTATCCACAGCCTGTTCGCTCAACTTCTTCCATCCGCCACCGTGAATTAGTATGCCATTTTCCAGGGTAATCTGTTTACCCAATTCCGCCAGCTTCTTATAAAAGAATTCCCACACCATATATGTAAAACCAAAAATAAGGACGTTCTCATTTTTGTATTTATTGCAAAACGCTTCTACCTCAGTAAAATCAAGCTGCATATCTTCATCAAGCGCATATGTTACATCGCGTCCAAACATGGAAAACCCCAAGATCCCTGCACCCCTTGCGGATAAAAGGCTTCTATCCTTTATCACTGAACTAGTATCAATAATAAGCATGGGAAGTCGCTTTGTACCAATGAAGTCCGAAGCAATTTTGGTTAGAACCCTTGTCTGATTGGCAGCAGTTGAACGGTCAAGGAATATCCTGGA